>ENA-OPMG01001193-OPMG01001193.1-human-gut-metagenome-genome-assembly--contig:-NODE-1193-length-16790-cov-3.267284_pt1 | contig 16790 bp, 16 predicted proteins | sample MGYA00241522_ERZ501741 | MGnify/ENA primary metagenome ERZ501741 (study PRJEB25962, sample SAMEA2042616) | human gut metagenome | biome: human gut; feature: human-associated habitat; material: faeces...
GAAGACCGGTCAAAGAGATGGCTCGCGAAGTGCAACCATTGCTTTTTTACCGATTCTAGAAAGTCCGTCTACCAGACCTACAGAAGTTGTTGTTTTTCCTTCTCCTGCCGGTGTCGGGTTGATGGCTGTACCGAGGATCAGTTTTCCATCCTCCGCATTGGTGTCTTTTAACAGGTTGTAATCAATTTTTGCTTTGTACTTTCCGTAAAACTCAAGCTCATCAGCAGAAATCCCAAGCTGATTTGCAATTTCTGCAATAGGCTTTAATTCTGCACTCTGAGCAATTTCGATATCAGATAACATAATATACCTCCGAATCAAATTCATGTTTTTATTATTATAACAAAATGCGAAACTTGTATTATTCTGTATTGAAATTATACTTGATATTGAGAGCGTAATTTAATATAATTATAGGGTAAAATTAATTTCAAAGGTTGTTTTGGGTGAAAAAAGTTATTACAAATATTTATGAATATTTCAGGCAGTGTGACGCAGTGTTGTGGCTGTTGACCTTGATCGCTGTTGCGTACAGTTTTCTTTTGATTGCGAGTATGCAACGGTCGGGCGAATACAGTTATCTAAGAACTCAGATTATCGCTGTGTCTGTCGGTCTTGCGGCATCGGTGTTTATATCAATTGCCGATTACAGATTTCTTATACGAAAATGGTACATTGCCGCAATAGTGGGAATTGTTCTTGCCGGACTTGTGTTTGTGTTCGGAGTTCAGGTTAGCGGAACAGATGATACGGCATGGATTAATCTTCCGGGCGGATTTTCAATTCAGCCGTCTGAGTTTATAAAAATCTGTTTTATCATAACTTTTTCAAAGCATTTGTCGTGGCTGAGAGAAAAGAAAATGATTGAAAAGTTTTCGGGAGTACTTTTCCTTGCACTTCATGCAATGATACCAATGGCAATTATTCATATTCAGGGTGATGACGGTACAGTTCTTATATTTGCGCTTATGTTTTTGGTTATGACATTTGCGGCAGGTGTTCAACTGAGATATTTTGTCATTTTCGGAGGATTGCTTGTGTGTGCAATTCCGATTATATGGAATATGTTTATGAATGAAGAACATCGCAACAGGGTTCTTGCTTTGTTTGACCTTGACGGGAATGCACTTACAAATTACGGTTGGCAACAGTATCAGGGTAAGGTTTCAATTGCAAGCGGCGAAGCTTTCGGAAGCGGACTTTTTAACGGACAGCGTGTTGAACATTCAATCGTCCCCGAACAGGAAAACGATTTTATCTTTACCGTTGCAGGAGAGGAACTCGGATTTGTCGGATGCATGGCGCTTTTGTTGATTTTGTTTTTTATTATATTAAAAGTGATTTTGAATGCAAAAAATTCAAGTGAATTTGAAGGCAAGTATATCTGTTACGGTGTGTTTTCAATGATAGCATCGCAAACAATTGTAAATATAGGAATGGTGCTTGGATTTCTTCCCGTAGTCGGAATAACCCTTCCCTTGTTCAGTTCGGGAGGTACTTCGGCTTTGAGTACGCTCATTAGTCTTGGCCTTGTACAGAGTGTGAGATATCACAATACTGACGATATGAACAAAGCTTTTGTAAGGCGAGGCAGTTCAAATCGAATCAGAATGTAATTTAATACAAATAAACTAAACCGCAGACATCAAAATGCCTGCGGTTTTTATGGGTCATTTTTCGCTGATTGTGATATTTGCCTTGTAACTTCCGCTTACCCAACAGGTGTCAGTACCGCTGAGTTTGAAAGTAACAGGCATCTGAACCGAGCCTACTGTTCCGCTCTGATCCGAGGTGTCAATTACACCTTCAATATCTGAGCTTTTAAGGCTTTTAAGTTCCTTTTCACTGCCGATTACGGTAACATTCATACTTGTCTGTGTTACATCGGCTTTGTATTTTGAAGAAAGACCGCTTACTTTAAATGAATCAACGGTAAAGGTTTTCTTGGACAAACCGCTGAGGTCAAGTACAAGCTTTGCGGAGGTTGAGTTACTGATATTTTTGCAGTCACTCGGGATGTTTATTCCCTGCGTATCGTACTCATAACGCTTGTTTGAAAGTGTTGCAAAATCGATTGACTCAAGCTTTACGCTGTCAGTATTGTCAAGCACTTCTTTTGGACCTGCAAGCAGAATCTTTGAAGGCTCAACCGTAAGCATATCATCGTTTAAATCAAGACCTTTGGGTTTGTTAATAAACTCAGGAATTACATTTACCGTCTTTTCGGGGAGAACGGAAATTGTAGCCTCAACATCCGTAAACTCCATTGTAAGAAGCTCGGTGGAGATTTTATTTCCTGTTTTATCATAAAGCACAATATTTGCGGTCGTTGAGGTCGGCTCATTTAGTATACTGTCAAGTTCGGCTGATGCCGAAACCTTTGCGATTTTGGCAATCTCTGTTTGAGGTCCTGAGATTGTGATATTCTTTGATGCAAGGGAAGTTGACGCATAGTATCCGTCGGCAACCTTGTAAACAACATTTTCCTGAATCGGGAAACTTGTTTCACGCTGATAATCAACAATTACATTGACATTTGAAGGCGTAACGGTTGAGATAATCTGAAAGTTGTCACTCGGGTTGGCTTTTACGGCTGAAAGCGAAAGCTGATAAGTTCCTGCCGAGTCAATTCCGTTTGTAGCACCCGTGACAGTAATATCCTTTGTTCCGATAGAACCGAGAACGGCTCTGCTGCCTGTTACGGTTACCGTGGCAGTCTGCTCCGCATCACGGAATACCTGCAACCCGTTGTTATCAAGATGGTCAGGCAATTCAATCTGAATGGGAATATTGCTTATTGTTACGGTTGTATCATTTGTTGTACCCATACTCATATAAACCCATGTTATTGTTGAGATTACAAGGGCGAGTATAATCAGAAATTTGTTGTTTTGAAACAGTTTGTTGAGAGAGCGTTTTTTCTTTTTCATTTTTCAGCCTTCTCTCTTTTTGAACTTTTCGGGTTCTTCTGAAAAAACTTTTTGGGCGGTTCATCATCGTCATAGCCACGATCATAGATGAGAAACTGTTCAAGCTTTTTGATTAGTTCTTCTCTTGTAAACTCACGGAGCAAAATACCGTTTACCGCAAGAGAAATTACACCTGTTTCTTCACTTACTATAAGAACAACAGCGTCACTTTGTTCACTGATACCGAGTCCTGCTCTGTGTCGTGTACCGAGATTGATATCTACATTAGGATTTGATGTGAGCGGTAAAATACATCCTGCTGCAAAAAGTTTTCCGTCACGGATAATGCTTGCACCGTCATGCAATGGTGCTTTGTTAAAAAATATATTGCCGAACAGAGCTACTGATGTTTCGGCATCAATAATTGTGCCTGTAGCGGCTATATCGGAAAGCATGGTTTCTCTTTCAAACACAAGCAAAGCACCTGTTTTTGAACGAGAGAAAAGAACTGCTGTGTCAGCCGCATCTACGATTGACTTTTCTACAGCCTTTTTCCATTCATCACCTTTGTGGTGCTTAGTAAATATTTTTATATATTTTTTATAGGTGTTGTTACGTCCCATCTGTTCAAGAGCCTTTCTGATTTCCGGCTGAAAGATGATAGCAATAACAACAACTGCTGCCTCGAAAAATGTTCGCAACAGGGATGAAAGCATAACAAGACCAAACAGAGACGAAAGAAAATAAACTATCAGGAGCATAATTACACCTTTGAGAAGCTGAACTGCTCTTGTTTCCTGAATAAGCTTGAACAGTCCGAAAATCAACAGTGCAATTGCAAGAATATCAACAATATCTCTTAGCTGTATAGTCTTGATAATGGAAAGAATGCTGTTAAATATTTCCAATCTGCTTTCCCCTTCCTTTATTTTTAAATTCCTCGTTATTATTCTAACATACTTTTGTTATTAATTGCAACCTTTTTAAATTGTTTTTTTCTGTTTGTTGTTCTTAGAAATACGACTTACGGCATTTGCAAAATATACAACATCATTTTTTGTTGTAAATGCCGATACAACAGCTCTTACGGTTCCTGTATCCTGAGTGCCGAAGCTTTTGTGTGCAAGGGGCGCACAATGGAGTCCTGCTCTTACGGCAATGTTGTAGCTGTCATTAAGAATTTTTGCAACCGTTTCACTTTCGGTATTTTTAATATTAAAGGAAATTACAGGAACGCTGTGATTTTTCTCAGGCATTTTGGTGTATAATATTACATTTTCCGCCTTTTCAAGCCTTTTGTAGAGCATTCGTGCAAGACCTAACTCGGAATTATATATTCTGTCTGTTTTTTTGTTCAGGACAAACTTTATTCCTGCATTAAGCCCTGCTATTCCCGGAAGATTCGGCGTTCCGCTTTCGTACTTATCGGGGAGAATTTCAGGCTGATTGAGGTTTGCGGAATCACTTCCCGTTCCTCCCTGAATAAGACTGTCCGGAGTTGTTTCGCTGTTTATAATAAGCAAGCCTGTTCCCATTGGTCCGTAAAGCCCTTTGTGACCTGCGGTGCAGAGAAAATCAATACAACTGTCAGAAAGGTTTATATCTGCTGTTCCTGCACTTTGTGCGGCATCTACACAAAAAAGGATGCCGTTTAATCTGCAAAGAGCGCCTATTCTTTCTATCGGAAGTTTGATGCCGAATACATTTGAAGCATGGGTACAGATTACAAGTTTTGTGTTAGATTTGAATTGTTTTCTGAAATTCTCGATAGTTTGCTCATCATCATAAGGGACACATTCGGCAACAGAGTATTCAATCTTATTTGTCTTGAGTGTTTCAAGCGGTCTGACGACAGCATTATGCTCAAGTGATGAAATTACGGCATGGTCACCCTGTTTTAATATGCCTTTAATAACTGTGTTCAAAGCCGTTGTGCAGTTAAGCGTGAATATTATATTTTCGGGATTTTCCGAGCCAAAAAGTTTTGCGGCATTATCTCGGCAGGAATACATTATTTCAGATGATTTCACCGACATTTTGTGACCGCTTCTTCCCGGATTTGCTCCGTAGTCGGACATAGCTTCGTTAATCGCTTTTCTTACGGATAAGGGTTTCGGAAAGGTGGTTGCACCGTTGTCAAAATATATCATAAGGTATCAACAGCGGCTGTTCCTTTGACAGCAATACCGTTACTCCTGATAATTTCCAATGCCCTTTCAAAATTTCCCGGGACATAAAGGCTGTATCCGCATGATTTTCGATTGAGGTGTATAGGAGTTCTTACAAGTCCTGATTTAATATTGTTTTTTAAAAGTAGGTTACGGCTCTTCATGGCAAGAGTTACCGAGCCGAATATTATTAAATTATTTTCCATAACTTCCACCCTTTGTTAAATCTTTGTGACATCTCAAAACAATATATCACACTACATATTATGAAAGTAGGCAAAGTTTGGACATAAAAGAAAGCACGGCTTTTATGCCGTGCTTAAAGGTGTTATTTTTTAGTTCATTTTTTCAGAAAGAAGGTTGCCCATGTTGTACATACCTGCTTTCTGATCTTTAAGAAATACTGCCGCATTAACAGCACCGACAGCGAAAACTTCTTTTGACTGAGCCTGATGAGAGATTGTTACAACCTCATCGTGACCTGCAAAGATAACTTCGTGTTCGCCTACAATTGTGCCGCCTCTTACGGAATGAATACCGATTTCGTTCTTTGAACGCTTTCTGCGGTAGCTGTGTCTGTCATAGACATACTGCGGATCTTCGTCAAGCTGTTCCGAAATTCCGTCTGCAATCATAAGAGCTGTTCCGCTCGGAGCGTCAAGCTTGAGATTATGATGCTTTTCAACGATTTCAATATCGAACTGGTTTCCGAGAATTTTTGCAGCCTCTTTTGAAAGCTCAATAAGAAGATTGATGCCGAGTGACATATTACCTGAATAGAAAACAGGAATTGTCTTTGCCGCATCTTCGATTTTTGCAATCTGATCTTTAGAAAAGCCTGTTGTGCAGATAACACAAGGTACTTTGTTATCAACTGCATACGAAAGCATACCGTCAAGAGCTGCAGGATTTGAAAAATCAATGATTACATCAGGTGTTTCGGTTGCCTCGTCAAAAGTCTTGAAAACATCAAAATCATAATTACTTTCACCGAATGCGTCAACACCGAACAAAACATTGCAATCCTCACGGCTCTGAACAGCCTGTGCCACAAAGCAGCCCATTTTACCGTTACAACCGACTATTGCTGTATTTACCATTTTTATTCCCCTTTAAACTTCTTAATTTTAAACGAATCAAAGGTTGATTATTTAACCTTCTTGCTTAAAAGGTCATACTTCTCCATGCAATCCTTGAGGTCATGGTAACCCTGAACGCTCATGGGTACGAGCGGAAGTCTGCATTCGCCTGCTTCATAGCCGAAGAGGTTCATGGCAGTCTTTACGGGGATCGGGTTAACATCGCTGAAGAGTATATGCATAAGCTCAAGATAGTGGAAGTTAAGCTTCTGTGCCTCTGCAAAGTCATTGTCAAGACAAAGCTGACAGATGTCATGCATTTCCTTGGGGCAGATGTTTGCAAATACAGAGATAACACCGAGAGCGCCGAGTGACATGAAAGGAACAGTCTGGTCATCGTTACCTGAGTAGATGTCAAGATTGTCACCGCAAAGTGAACGGATGAGAGCAACCTGAGAGATGTCGCCGCTTGCCTCTTTTGCGGCAACGATGTTAGGATGCTTGCAAAGCTCCTGATAAGTCTTTGGTTTGATGTTACAGCCGGTTCTTGAAGGAACATTGTAAAGAATAATCGGAATATCAACCGAATCTGCAACAACGTTGAAGTGCCTTACAAGACCCTGCTGAGATGTTTTATTGTAGTAAGGAGTTACGCAGAGAAGTGCGTCAACGCCTGTGCTTGCGGCAGATTTTGAGAGCATAACGGCTGTTGAGGTATCGTTACTGCCTGTACCTGCAATAACAGGAATTCTGCCGTTTGTCTTTTCTGCAACGAAAGAAATTGTTTCGCAATGCTCTTTTTCCGAAAGAGTTGCAGCCTCACCTGTTGTACCGCATACAATAATTGCATCGGTACCGTTTTGAACATGAAATTCTACGAGATCGCCGAGAACATCGTAGTTTACGCTTCCGTCAGACTTCATAGGAGTGATAAGTGCAACACCTGAGCCTGTAAAAATGTGGTTAGACATAATTTACCTCCGTAAGTAATCAGTCCATGTAGCCCTCAGCACAAAGGAGCTCTGCAAGAAGAACTGCACCGCCTGCTGCGCCTCTTAATGTGTTGTGTGACATACAAACGAACTTGTAATCATATTGAGTATCAGGTCTTAATCTGCCAACCGATACTGCCATACCGTTTTCAAGATTTCTTTCAGATTTAATCTGCGGACGGTCGGGTTCTGTGAAGTAGTGGAGAAAATGCTTTGGCGCACTCGGAAGATCAAGCTCCTGTGCTCTGCCGCTGTAGTTTGACCAAATGTCAATAATTTCTTCAACAGTAGGTTTCTTTACGCCGTCCTTAAATGACATAAATACAGCTGCTGTGTGACCGTCTGATACGGGAACACGGATGCACTGTGATGTGATTGAAATATCATCGGTTTTAACAATCTTGTCGCCTTCAATCTTACCCCAGATTTTAAGCGGCTCCTGCTCTGACTTCTCTTCCTCACCGCCGATGTAAGGAATAACATTATCTACCATTTCAGGCCATGTCTTGAATGTTTTGCCTGCGCCTGAAATTGCCTGATATGTGCAGGCAAGAACCTTGTCAACGCCGAGTGCCTTTAAAGGATGAATTGCAGGAACATAGCTCTGAAGTGAGCAATTGGACTTAACTGCAACAAAGCCTCTTTTTGTGCCGAGACGCTTTCTCTGAGCGTCAATAATCTTAATGTGATCGGCGTTAATTTCAGGAATAACCATAGGAACATCATCTGTAAAACGATGAGCACTGTTGTTTGATACGATAGGACACTCTGCCTTTGCATATCTGTCTTCGAGATCACGGATTTCATCCTTCTTCATATTAACTGCGCAGAAACAGAAATCAACCTGTGATGCAACCTCTTCAACATTTTCAGCGTCAACAATAACCATATCCTTGTACTTCTCAGGAAGCGGAGCAGTCATATGCCATCTGCCTTCAACTGTTTCACCGTATGTTTTGCCTGCACTTCTCTTACTTGCGGCAAGAACAGTAACCTCAAACCACGGGTGATTCTCAAGAAGAAGTGTAAAACGCTGACCTACCATACCGGTAGCGCCGATAATACCGACTTTATACTTTTTCATAATAATTCCTCCGAATTAAACAAATTTTAAAAAAGCGGTTGCCTTATTCAAACAAATATTATATTATATGAAGAGATGTCTGAAAACACGACTGTTTGTCGATTATGCAAACTGCTCATAATAAGATAATATATCATTTTAAAAGGGTAATGTCAATTATTTTGAGAATTTTACAGGACAAATACTTGTGTTTTACAAAGATTTTTGACAGAACAGCTTTTAAAAAGCAATTTTAGTTCTTGAAAGGAAATAAAATGAAGACGAGTGATTTTTATTACGATTTGCCTAAAGAGCTTATCGCACAGACTCCGCTTGAACCGAGGGACAGTTCAAGATTGCTTGTGCTTGACAGAGAAAAACAAACTCTGGAGCATAAACATTTTTATGACATTATTGATTATCTTAACGAGGGTGACCTTCTTGTTGCCAACGATTCAAGAGTTTTGCCTGCAAGAATTTACGGTATCAAAGACGAAACAGGTGCAAAAGTTGAATTTCTGCTTTTGAAGCAGGTTGCGAACAACCGTTGGGAAACACTCTGCAAACCCGGTAAAAAAGCAAGAGTAGGCACAAAATTTTCGTTTGGTAACGGGATTTTGCGTGCAACAGTTGTAGATGTTAAGGATGACGGCAACAGAATAGTTGATTTTGACTGTGAAGAGAATTTTTTTACTACTCTTGACAAAATCGGTCAGATGCCTCTTCCGCCTTATATTACAGCCGAGCTTAAGGATAAGGAACGCTATCAGACGGTTTACAGCCATGAACTCGGTTCAGCGGCAGCTCCAACGGCAGGACTTCACTTTACAACCGAGCTTATGGACAGAATCAAGGCTAAGGGTGTAAAGATTGCGTATGTTACACTTCATGTGGGACTCGGCACATTCAGACCGGTTAAGGTTGACGATGTCACAAAGCATAAAATGCACAGCGAGCATTATGAAGTCCCCGAAGAAACCGCAAAGCTCATAAATGAAACTAAGAAAAACGGCGGACGGGTTATTGCAGTCGGCACAACATCCTGCAGAACGCTTGAAAGTGTTGCGGCAATGTACGGAGAAATCAAGCCCTGTGAGGGATTTACGGATATTTTTATTTATCCCGGATTTGAATTTAAGGTGCTGGACGGACTTATTACTAACTTTCATCTTCCCGAAAGTACACTTATTATGCTTGTATCCGCTTTTGCGGGATATGATTTTATTATGAATGCATACAAAGAAGCTGTAAAGGAAAAGTACAGATTCTTCTCTTTCGGTGACGCTATGTTCATATCATAGGAGGATTTTAAGGATTTATGTTTAAGGTAATTAAAAAGGAAGGCAGCGCAAGACGAGGCGAATTCGTTACGGTTCACGGTACGGTTCAGACTCCTGCCTTTATGAATGTTGCAACATGCGGTGCAATCAAGGGTGCTGTTTCTGCGCTTGATTTAAAGAATATAAAATGTCAGGTTCAGCTTTGCAACACCTATCATCTGCATCTTCGTCCGGGTGATGAAAAGGTTAAGCAAATGGGCGGACTTCACAAATTTACAAGGTGGAACGGTCCTATCCTTACCGACAGCGGCGGATTTCAGGTGTTCTCTCTTGCAAAGTTGAGAAATATTAAAGAAGAAGGTGTTTACTTTAATTCTCACATTGACGGCCGCAAAATTTTTATGGGACCTGAGGAGAGTATGAGAATCCAGTCAAATCTTGCATCTACAATTGCGATGGCATTTGACGAATGCGTTGAAAACCCTTCTCCATATGAATATACAAAAAACAGCGTTGAAAGAACCACAAGATGGCTTAAAAGATGCGTTACAGAGATGAAAAGGCTCAACAGTCTTGATGATACCATAAATAAAAACCAGATGCTGTTCGGCATAAATCAGGGCGGTATCTATGACGATTTGCGCGTCAATCATATGAAAGAAATTGCAGAGCTTAATCTTGACGGCTATGCAATCGGAGGTCTTGCCGTGGGTGAGCCTGCAGAAACGATGTACCATATCATTGAAGAGGTTGAGCCGTTTGCTCCGAAAGATAAAATCAGATATCTTATGGGAGTCGGAACTCCCGTGAATATTCTTGAAAGCGTTGCAAGAGGTGTTGATCTTTTTGACTGTGTTATGCCGAGCAGAAACGCAAGACACGGTCAGCTCTTCACTTGGGACGGAGTGCGTAACATCAATAATGCAAAATATGAAACAGATGAATCTCCGATTGACGAGCATTGTGACTGCCCCGTTTGCCGAAACTTTTCAAGGGCATACATAAGACATCTTCTCAAGAGCGGTGAGATGCTCGGAATGCGACTTGCTGTTTTGCACAACCTCTATTTTTACAATAATCTTATGGAAGTTATCAGAACTCAGCTTGATAACGGCACATATATGGAATTTTACGAGAAATATCGCAACATTTTAGGCGTGCGTATCTAATATTTTTTCAAAACAGAAAAAATACTTGCAAGATGTGATTAAAACTGATATAATCAATACATTGTATGAAAGGAATGACGAAAATGACAAACTTTTTACCTGTAGTTGCAGAAGCAAGTGCAAGCGGCGGAAATCAGTCATCAAGTATGATTTTTATGATTCTCTTCTATGTTGCTATTTTTGCAGCTCTCTATTTCTTCCTCATCAGACCTAACTCAAAGAAGAAAAAAGAAGAAGCTCAGCTTCGTAACTCTCTTGAGATCGGTGATGAAATTACAACAATCGGCGGAATTATGGGCAGAGTAGTTGCCATTAAGGACGACGAGGACGCTATCATCATTGAAACAGGCTCCGACAGAGTTAAGATGAAGTTTAAAAAGTGGTGTATTTCTACTGTTGACACAGTTAAGGAACAGTCACAGCAGGCAGGTCAGCCTGAAAAGAAAGGCTTCTTCGGTTTTGGCAAGAAGAAAGATTCTGACGAAACTAAAGCTACAAAAGAATAACTTTTTGAATGAATGTTCTTTCCCCCGAATATATTTGTAACAGAATATATTCGGGGGTTGTTTTATGTCTGATAAAAAACTACTTGCAAAGGCTGTTTTGTTTTCATCAGTATGCGGAATACTCATACTGGTAATTTTGATGTGTTTGCTTGCAGCCGTGATGATGTCATCGGGAGTAATTTCAACAGATATACTTGATTACTGCACGGTCGGCATGGTCGGTGTTGCAACGCTGATGTCGGGAATAATATCATCAAGAATTACAGGAAGTGCAGGTCTTGCGGTGGGTTCGCTGACAGGATTTTTTATTTTTCTTGTCATAACCTCTATTGCATTGATTTTTAACGGTGAGCCTATAACGATATTAACCCTGCTAAAACTGATGTCATCTGTTTTGGGAGGAGGAATAGGCGGAATTATCGGAGTCAACAAAAAGGAAAAAATAAAAATCAGATAAGATCGAGTAAGATATTTTACTGAAATTATGTTTTCGGCAGTTCGTTTAGGCGGACTGCTGTTTTTATGTCGGATTTAATTACAAATTAGAATTATTTTTTAAAAAATTGAAATATCTATGGTAAAACAGCTCGTAATATGGTACAATAATCCGGAGAATGAGATAGTGAGGGTTAATGACCTTGATTTAGATATAATATGTAATATGAAAAATAAGGAAATATTTAAGGAGTGTTAGTATGGCAAAAACGATTAAATTGCCGGCAGATTTAAGGGATTGGAAGGTTACTTCATTTGTTGGGGAAGACAACGGCTGTGAAGTTTACAAGGTATCAAGAAAGATTGATAAAAATACTGCTCAAAATGCGATTCTCAGGCACGCATTTGTCGGCAAAAGCAATTATACCGATGAACGTGCCGAGTATTTTACCGAAGAGGCTGATTTTATTGAATCGGTTAAGGAGCTTGACGGTGTTTCAAACTATCTGGATGTTTATGTTCAGGATAATCAGAACAAAAAAACCTGTGATTTGTACATATTTACAGAAGAACTCACAAGTCTTGAAGAACTTATGAAAACCAAAACTTTCGCTGAGGATGAAGTTGTTGATTTTGGCATTCAGATGAGTGAAATGCTTGAAACTTTGGAAGCAAAGAATATTTTTCACGGTAATATTTCGCCAAAGAATATTTTTGTAACCGCTGACGGAAAGTATAAAATCGGCGGATTTACAGATTTTGAAGGCAAGATTACGGATACCTCATTTGTTGCACCTGAGGTTTACAAGCAGGAAAATGTTGACTATACAACCGACATTTATTCTGTCGGAATAATTATGTATGCAATGTGCAACGGCGGTAAAATTCCGTTTGAAAGTGATTCATGCGACAGAAAGAATGCCTGTGAAGAAAGATTTTCGGGCAAGGCTGGTACCGCCCCGTCTGAGGGGGACGAAAAACTCAAGAGTGTTATTGTAATTGCATGTCAGCCGAATAATGCAAACCGCTGGAAGAATGCAAGCAACATAAAAAATGCTCTCACATCTATCAAGGCTGAAATAGGTACATCCTCCCCTGTTCCGAATCCCGATGTTGTTGTTCCGGAAAATACGGATTTTGATGGAAATGTATTTGAAGAATATGATTATGATGAATTTGAGGATACAGAACCGACTGAACCGCAGGATAATTTTGACGATAAGGATGAGGTTCAGACAGTTGAGGACGCTGTTCTTGATAATGAATTTAAAGGTGCCGAACAGCTTGGCATTGCCGAAGTTTTAGCCGGTGAAGGATCCCTGCCTGTTGACGGTAATGCTCCTGTAGATTCAGATGAAGTCAGTGAGTCTGATGCTGATGAAAACGGCGGATTTGAGGTTGTTGATGTTACAGACGCAGTTGATGAGCCTGAAAATTCCGAGGTTAAAACTGACGAAGTATCGGAGAAAAAACAGCCTGAATTTGAAGATATCAGTTCCGTATCAAGTGAAGATGACAAGAATGAACAAACTGTTACAGATAAAAAAGCTGAAGAATTTGAAGATGTTTCAAGCAACAGCGAAGTAGCTCCGGAAGTTCTTCCTCCTGTTACTAGCGTTGAAGTGTTTGATGATTACTCCGGTGCAGACCATAAAAATGTTCTTACAAGCAATGAATCAAGCAAGGACTACGGTGATTTCTTTGAGGACGAGCCGTCTGTTAAGCGTACTGACAATAAAGCTGACGATACTAAAAAAATTGAAGAAAAAAACGACTTTGACGATAACAGCTTTGAAGATAATCACAATGAATTCGGATATGCAGATGAAGAAGATAATAAAGAAAATGTAAAGAAAAAGAAGAATAAATTTATCATTATTCTTTGTGCCGTTGTAATTGCCGCCGCACTCGGATTTATCGGTTTCTGCGTTTATAACGGTTTGTCAAATTCATCTACTGACAATAAAGCTACTACAGCCGAAACTGCAACATCTGCCGAAGTAACCACACAGGCGCCGAGTACGGCGATGCCTACTACAGTTCCTGCTACAACAGAACAGGTTACAACATCTTCTTCATATAACAATGTCGTTCCTGTTGTCGGTTACGGTTACAGTTACGGTAAGAAGCTTCTTGAACAGGCAGGATTTACCGTTGAAATTTCTGACTATGAATACAGTTATGATTATCCGGAAGGATATATTATCTCCCAGACTCCGGAAGGTGACACAAGCGCAAGTACGGGTACAGTTGTTAAACTTGTTATCTCAAGCGGACAGATTCAGAGAGAAACAGAAGCTCCTGCAACACAGGCTCAGCAGTCATCAAATAGTCAGAGCAGCGCTTCGGGCAATTCAAATGCACAGTCATCAAGCAATACAAACACTAATAATAACGGCGGATTTATCTTTCCTAACAGCGATTCTTCATATCTCAGCAACGCACAGGTAAGCGCTTTGAGTGATGACGACTTACAGCTTGCAATTAATGAGATTTATGCAAGACGAGGCAGAATTTTTAAGGACGCAAGCCTTAATGCATACTTTAACTCGCAGTCATGGTATGAGGGCAAATATACACCCGAAGAATTTGAGAAGAATGTTAAATTTAATACTTACGAACAGAAGAATCTTCAGCTCTTGATTAACGAAAGAAGATCAAGAAAGTGATTTTTAACAAGAAAGATAATGCAGAGGAGTTATTATGAAAGATAAAATATTAAACGCACTAAAAAGCAAGACCTTCTTTGCTTTGGCAATTAATATTGTTATTATGGCTTTGATTATAGTTGTTACTGCATTTTCCTATGACAGTGCTGACGATTTTTACAATTCTTTATATATCTGTCAGTATCATAACTATTACAATAATGATATTAACTACATTTTTGCGACAATTACCGGTTCATTGCAGTACATTCTTTTGAATTTCAACTGTTTTGTACTTTTTCAAATTCTTCTCTCCTGTGCCGCTTTTTCTTCTGTTACATTTGTTTTTGCCGATAAATTCGGAAAGCACAAGGCTTTCATATTCACTCTTGTGCTGAATATTTTGTTTTCATTTGACCATTATTCAAACATTTTAAGCAGTAAAACCGCCGCTTTGCTGCTTACGGCAGGGTTTCTGATGGCACTTAATGCAATCAGAAATAAAAGGTACTCTCTCCCGTTTTGGATTGGTGTACTTGAAGTTATATTCGGAACATTTTTATGTTTCAAATATTTCTTTGTGGGACTTGCATTTTTTATTACATTCTTCATCGGTGATATGATTGCAAAAAGAAAGTACAAGTTGCCATTCAGAAAATTCTTCTGGTATTTCAGACCTTTTGTGCTTGTATTTGTCTTTATTGTTCTTGTCGGCTGCGGTCTTGAATATTATTCATATTCGGTCAATAATGCAAATGCAGAAACTTCGGGGCTGTACAGATACAGCGTCCTTGCCGATAAGACCGATGATAATGCTTTCCCAAACTATTCCGATTACTGTGAGGAGCTTAATTCGGTCGGAATAAATTCGGCAAATGAGTATGAACTTTTTGTTGACGGATATTATGATGAAAACAATGGACTGAATACTGCTGCCCTTGAAAAGGTTGCAGATATTCAAAAACGGGAAAATCCGTATAATTTCTTTGATAATGCGGGTGCATTGTTTTCAGATGCATGGGGACATATTATAAATTTTGATTCATATCTTATTGCTTTTGCGGTAATACTTGCCGTTATGGTTGTTTTGGTTACCGTTCAGAAAAAAAGATTTGCCTTCTTCCCTGCTTTGTATTTTGCGGTGGGATTTGCGGCTTGTATGTATGTTCGTTATGCAATGGATTCTTCGGCATACACAATGTACGGAATTTTGCTGATGATTATTTCGTTTACAATGTATTCGTTTGATTTCGGTCATCTCAGAAAAGACGAATACAGTAATATTACAGATAAAAGCAGAAAAACTGTCCTTATTTCGGTTATTGTACTTGTGATATTAGGTGTGGCAAGCTGTGCGTCATATTTCTTCCATATCACTCCTGTTTCATATGACAAAAAGCCGAGTGATCTTTATACTGAGGTTGACAGACATCCCGAAAATTATTATGTTCTCGATCCTGTAACAGCTAAAGAATACATTTCATATACCGATAACTATATTCATCCGCTGTGGGGATTTTCTTCCGATTTTCTCCATAATGTTGACGGCTTCGGCTATCTTCATCGGACAAATCAGCTTGTGAACCGCAACCTCTCAACAAATATTTATGAGGCGGTCGTTGACGGAAGAAATGTATATGTTATCGATAAAAACATTACTTTTATCAAAGAAAATTATCTTAACCAATATTACGGCAAAAAGGATTCCGTCATTGTTTACAAGGATGAAAAGGAATTCAACGGATTTACAATTTACAGCGTAGACAGAGTTAAATAACATTAAAAAAGGTATATCACGATTTTTGGGGAGACGGTTTAAGTCGTTTTTCTTAGGCATTTAGTTCATTCCTTTTCTGTCATTTTCCGGGCAAACTAAGACAAAAAGCAGAGCTTTTGGGCTCTGCTTAGTTTCTTGAAAATATACTTTTGCTATGGGAGTGATTCAGATTAGATTGCTCGGAATAAAACAATTATCCTTGTCAATCGGTATCGGCTCCTCACACATACATATGATGCCGCCGTTTCCGCGGTTCAAAGAAGCCTTGTCAATTACGCTGTACTTTTTGACCTCACGACGATCAGGAGAAGCACTCTTTTTGATTTCCAACGGATGAATGACATTGTTTTCCTCGATGAAAACATCAATCTCTTTTGCGTTAGAATCACGAAAATAGGTAATATTTACTTTAGATTTAGCGTAAGCGTAGTTTTTCACAAGCTCCATTACCACATAATTTTCGTAGTAATGACCGCTTGCAGCACCGTTACGGAGAGTGTCTGCCGTCAGCCACATCGAAAGGTAAGCACAAAGACCGGTGTCACAGAAATACAGTTTCGGTGTTTTGCTGAGCCGTTTCAGTTCATTGTTTGAATATGGGGCAAGCAGATAAACAATGTGAAGTCCCACAAGTACTTTCAGCCATTCCTTTGCGGTACTTGATGCAATGTCAGCGGATTCCGCAAGAGTAGAATAATTTACCTGCTCTGAAACAAGAGCAGCACAACCGACAAGAAACTTACGAAAACGAACTGTGTCGGTAA
>ENA-OPMG01001204-OPMG01001204.1-human-gut-metagenome-genome-assembly--contig:-NODE-1204-length-16623-cov-17.089148_pt1 | contig 16623 bp, 10 predicted proteins | sample MGYA00241522_ERZ501741 | MGnify/ENA primary metagenome ERZ501741 (study PRJEB25962, sample SAMEA2042616) | human gut metagenome | biome: human gut; feature: human-associated habitat; material: faeces...
CCAGTACCATACCGCATGGCGCAAATGCCATAAGGTATTCCGTCAATAAAGACAGAACGGATACAGTCAAAGCCAACCTGTTGCCCGATGACATTTCACCGGAAGCGATGTACGGTCGGATGATGCTCGTGCAGAAGATGTTTGCCGAGAAAATCAACAAGGGCAGACCTCTTGGCAGGAACGTGATAAGAATTGAGATTTCCCCAGCCGAGGAAGAAAGCCGGAACTGGAAGATGGATGATTGGGTACATTTAGCAAACGAGTTCATCCATGTATTTGACTCCATAGACCTTTCCGAGAAGACCAAGCGAGCATCATCAAAACAGACAAACCTCAAAGGTTCGCAGTACATCGTTGCCTTGCATCGGGATTCCAAAAGTGGTATACTCCATCTGCACATTGATGCCAACCGTGTGGACATGGATGGCAAAATCAACGATAGTCATAAGATTGGTAAGAGGGCTGTCATGGCTGCGAATATCATCAACGAAAAGCGTGGTTGGGTACAGTCTGAAGAAATCGGCATACAGCACAGACAGGAAATCACAAATTACTGCATGAAGATACTCCGTGAGATGGATAAGTTCAGTTGGCAACAATATGCAATGGAACTGACAAAACGAGGCTATAAAGTGCATCTACAAGAAGATGATAAAGGCAAGGTTTATGGTTATTCCATCAAACGTGGCAGCTCCAATTATAAGTCATCCGTGTTGGGTGTCGGTCGAAACTTGACTCCATCAAAGATTGAGGCTACTTGGGCAAAACTGTATCAGCAGGAAAGGAAGTCTGAGTCAACAAAATCTATTCCTCAACAAATACGGTCAGCAGATATTACTTTTATTTCACAGCCTGTTATAAAGCATTACGATATTGCGACAGACGAATATCACAGTTATCATGTGGATATTCCCGAAGCCGCTGACAATATTATCCAGCAGGAGTGTTCTTTGGAGGAAGCTCATCCGTTGGCCAAGATTGAAGAGATACAACACACGGCTCTTTTACTCTTTGCCGGGTATTTGGATGCAGCCACAAGCATGGCGGTTTCAAGTGGCGGTGGCGGTTCTGATACAGGAGGCTGGGGAAGAGACAAGGACGAAGACGGACTTAAATGGGCACGCCGCTGCGCACGAATGGCAAACAGCATGTGCAAACGCAGGAGAGGACTTCACAGATAATTCACCTTTTATAAATACAAGAACATGGGTATAGGAAAATCAAGGGGCACATCGCCCATAAATGTCAATGACATGCTGGAGAAGGTTGAAATCAACCAGCAAATTGAGACTGAAAAATCAGAAGTGGATAAACTTCTCGTAGAGATAAGAGAGGCAAAAGAAACACTGATAAAGTTCAATGAGGATTTAGAGAAGGCCATCGCTGCAGAAAGCCACATTGAGGGTGAGCTCAAAGCTGCTGTTGGCAGTTGTGATAATATAGTCAACTGCATCGCAATGCTATAGTAAAAGCAGAACGGGACACGAACTTTAAGGCACCCGGCACTCCTGAGCAACTTGCCCAACTTAGACAACTCATAGACCGTTCTATAGAAAGTTGGAATTCGGTGTTGGCAAATCACCGTGCCGAACAAACGAGGCTTATCACCGAGCATGAATCCAATATGCGCAAAATTCTCAGACAGAATGAAGGCGTTTGGTACTCGGACTTCTGGATGAAAGTCTTGGTGATATCCCTGCTTGTTTATACAATGGGGTTGGGACTGGTTGTATATTGTGTCACATGAAGCATCGCACATGATGATACTATCAATTTTACATAGTTCCTACACCAAAATTTAGCTATAGTATGATTTATATGGTTTACCCTCCTTTTATGGAAATAATAAAATCAGGGGGGCAATAATAGATTAATTTTCGACAAGCAGTCAGTATTATTGCAATTTCACAAGTCTTTTCAGAAGATTTTTATATCTTTGCATTCAACATTAAGAAATTTGCATGGAGAATTTAAATAGAATTAAAGGAGCATTGGCTGATGCTGGCAAAACAGGTGTTTGGCTTGCAAGTCAATTAGGAAAAGACCCCGTAACGGTTTCAAAGTGGTGCACAAACACCACACAGCCCGATTTGCAGACACTGGCAAAGATTTCGGATTTGTTAAAGGTCAACATTAAAGATTTGTTGGTCAATCGTAACATTTATTAATTGCTGACAAAATCAAAATAAAAAGGCATGAGTTGTATTAATTTCAACGAGATATCTTCGTTAATCACAAAGTGGCTTCAGAATTCCTCTATTGAATCTCTACAATTTACAGATGGCAAATTGGTAGAAAAAGCAATTGGTATTGTACTTTATCCCCATCAAGATAATGAAGATTCTTTATTTTTACAACTATGTGCTTTGAACTTTTTGAATGCTGTTATAAAAACAGAAGCATTCAAAAATAAATTGTCTAATGACTTGATCAAATCAAACGCAGCTAGACTGATTAAGACAGTTGATGTATTAAAAAACGATGAAATCTCATACTATTATAGTAAAGAGGAATATTGTTTATATATCAAGCTTGGAAGTATTGTATTTAGTTTTCATCATGTACCATTAACAACTGACGTTTTAAAAGCAAGTTTCGCGCCCCTTATTAAATGGCCTGGCATTCGACTTCAAAGAATAGCGCAGCCTCTGTTAAACTATGCTCTCTCAATGAATAACGAAATAGAGACAACGCCCATGGACATAAATGATGTAATAATAGACGAAGTTGTTGATTCTTCTTCTGTAAATGGCTTTAATTCTGAAAAAATCTTCAATAACGAAAATAATGCTACAGAAGATAATGGTATTGTTTCGGTTAGTGCTCAACGGAAGAACGTTCTTACAGCAATCGAAAAAAACACAATAAAACAACGCGTACTTTCTACTATTGATTCATATTGTTCTCCAGATTCAGAAGGATGGTACGACTTAGTCGAAATTGCTCCAAAGCTCAAGAATAATGGCATTGATTACACAGAATATGGCTTTAAGAAGTTGACTTTATTTTTAGAAGCTGTATTTGAGAATTCTATGCAAAGAAGAAATGAAGGAACTATGGTATATTTAAAATTCCCTTTGAATAACAGTCAAGCTAACTCCAACTCACAATGTATATTAAAAAAAGTGGATAATAATCAAGATTGTTACGATATTCTGAGTGGAGTTCAGGTGGGCGATAATGTTGAAATAAATAGTTTTGGGAACATAAAAGCTGGTATAATTAGTGTTCTAAACAAACATTTTGTTCAACTTGAATTAAAAGGTGGTCGTTCTATTAGAATTAAATGTGATTCAATAGACAGTATAGAGTCTGCGTTTTTATTTAATAACCTTATTGACCTTTCTTTTGCCAACGACATTATTAAAAACGTTCTTTTGTCAGAAGGATTATATACATCATCATTAATCAGGACGAATGCTACCATAACAATGGCAGAAAGTCGAAGAATATGGTTAGTAACCGACGATGGAAAGAATGCTTCTTGTTCAAAAGTAAGTCTTATAGGAATTAATAAAGAAAATCTTATAAAAGGTCAGCGAGTATTTGCATTTCCATTTAAAGGCGAAAAGGCATATTGTGTACTAATGGAGATGACATATTATGAAGTCTTTGAATGCTTTAAAAAGTTAATTTCGCAAAAGAAAGATAATAGTAAGGATATACAAAGAGCCCAGATATTTAGTCTTTTGAGATTCATTTTGGAGAATACTAATGCTCCTGAGAATCAAACTAAGATTAAACAGCTAAAAAAACAACTTAAATCATCTATTTCGTCACCATCTTTGTCATTAGATAGTTATGCTGACGATGACACATCTGATACTATTGCCTCTGTGATAACATCTACTAATAACCAAGAAGATGATTCTGCAGAGGTTCAGGCAGCTAATAACAACATTGAAGAAATGATTGATAAAGAACCCAATAAAAGACAGTCAGAAACTTCAAATGTGGAAATATATAAGCCGGAATCAACATCATTAGAGGGACCAAAGGTTATAGGATATATTAACCTTGACGAAATCCGGGATCCAAAGAAGAAAAACAAAAATGCATCTGAAGAAGAAAAGACTAAAGATACTGTTATGGTTGACTCCAAGAGCGAAATGCTACCATCTATGGGCAAAATTCTAAGGATGGGTCCCATGTATGGATGGATAAGCCAGAATAATCAAGAAGACAACTTGTATTTCAATACAACAGAACTAGTTTCTTATGCAGGTATTATTGAGGCTCCTTGTGTAGGTGATGAAGTCATATTTACACTGGGGCAAAATGCTCGAGGTTCAATGGCTGTATGTATCCATAAACAATGTGCCCGTGAAACTATTGAAGAACTAATTGAAAAAACTCAACGATATGACCCCAAAACTTGTGCTCGTCTAAAAAAATATATCGAAGATTTCGACAACTTGTTTACAAATACGATTGAGACTAACGAGAATCTTACATATTACCTAAATAGGATTGGAGTAAACATTAAAATGCCATTTTCTCCAAATGATGCAGAGAAACTATTTGCCGAAAAACTTTCTGCTGAAGAATACGCGAAGGGAATAAACTTGTTGATAGATGAAGTTATAAAAACTGATCCGTCAAAAAGTTATAATCTTTTTTTAAGATCCTTTAGCTATACCAAATCGCATAAAATGTATGATGTGTCAGAGTCTCTTATAAAAAAGGCTCTTGTTGTATTTAAAAAGCAAGATGGTAAAACAAAATATTTTAAGGGATTGCTTAAGACTATTAATACCTTGTCAAATAGAATTGAGATAACCGAGAAATCAATAGATAACATCATCAATTCTATTGGTCAATCATCCGTACATTTACCTTTATATGTAAAAAATGCTATTCTGAATCACAAAGATTTTAACGGAATCACCCCAGATCAGGAAACAATTAGAACCGGATTGTATAAAGAAGAGTATATTGATGAGGTAAAGGATTATATAAAACAAAACAATGCAGATGATTTAGCATATCTTACTTTAATCAAGCTTCAATTAGCTTTCCACATTGTTGGGTATAACCCAATGGAAGATGTTCTCAATTTTCTTTTAAGCCGAGCCAAGAACATTTTAGCTATTGGAGATGAAAAGTTGTATAGTGAAGTTAGATATCTCCTTAGATTATATTATCGTAATAGAAACTTTGATACCAACTTGGACTATACAGTTGGCCTGTACCTTATGACATTAGGTGAATATACTCCATCTGACATTGAAATGTATACGAGTATGTGGAGGGTGCGAGAAGTACGAGCTGGATACAAACTTGCAGACTTGTTCAAGAAGGCTGTTGAGAGTGATGTTGACAATAAGTTAGACCTTGCTATGCTGTCTTATTCTAATCCTGCGATTAGACAACGAATTTTGAAAGAATATGAAAGCTTAGGTAAAAACTTCGATAGCATCGACGAGTTTCCTTCGTTACTTAAAGAGTTAAATAATAGATACATACAATATTCCACCGATCCTAGAATTAATTTCATGTCTTTTATTTCGTATCTTCAGACGAGTACAATATTACTGAATAGCGAAATGAATATTATTGAAAATGATTTTGACAAGATAGTATCTTTGGTTACAGATTTTAATATAGGTCAAAAATATACTTCAATACTTAATGCTTATAAGAATATTGATCAAAAGATTGCTAATATCACATCAAAACTATCTTCTAACCCCACTGAAATAGGATACGAAACTCTTTTGCCGTCTTTGAGTCTTTTGAAAAATAATATTTACTCAAAATTTGTAGAAATAGAGCAAAGGGTAAATCCTACAATCACCATCTCGATTTTGGAATCAGTAGTGTTGGAAGATTCCCAATCAGCAGAATTAAAAGTTGAAATTAGGAATTCTAGCGATAGTGCTCGTGATGTACATATAAATAGGCTTAAAGCATTTGGAGGCGATCTGACAGAGGCTAATACTGTAAACATTGATGTAAGGCTTTCTGCGGATGAAGAAAAAACCATAAGCATAGAACTACATATGTGTGATAGGGTTTTCAATGAGAACGCTGCAGAGGTAGAGTTTGAAATAGATTACGATGATATTTTCATCGCAACAGATCAGCGTGTACACGAAACAAAGATTGAAGGACGAACTATAAGATTCAATAAAGAAACATTTACTGAAATTGATAATAAGTTCCGCCATGCATCAGGTGGAGAAGAACTTGAGGCTGGCGATTCAATGTTCTATGGTAGAGAATCACTTATTGTTAACATTCAAAATGCCATATTAAACGGTTCTAAAAATCAGATCGCAATATATGGACAGAAACGTTCTGGAAAAAGTTCGTTGCTTAATCAGATTATTGGTAGGCTTGAGTCTACTGAGAATGGTTCTGTAATATGTGGTAAATTTAGTTTACAAGGACTCCCAGACGAAGAGTCTAATCCTGTTAATTGGATACTGAGAAATATTGCATATTCGTTATTACGTGGGATAAGAAAATCTCGTATCAAAAACATCGATAAGTCTATTTTAGAATTATTCAAGACTGAGTCTGATGCGTTTACTGCTTTAAGGGAATTTATAGAATACATAAACACGATTGTCGAATTGCAAAATAGTCACTTTGTAATTCTAATTGACGAATTCACTTACCTTTACCAACTAATTAAGGACGGGAAAGTCAGTGAAGACTTTATGAGAAGGTGGATTGCTCTCATAGAAACTCCTGATATCAATCTACAGACAATTGTTGCTGCACAAGATACCCTACCACATTTCATGAATGAAAGCTATGCTTCAAATTATTTCAACAAATTCAGCAAAGAGCCTCTGTCATATCTGTCTAGAGAGGAAGCTATTCAGCTTATTAAAGACCCAATCAAGAATGTTGTATTTCTTAATCATGCAGAAGAACTAATTTATGAATACACATCTGGAAGTGCATTCTTTACACAGATTTTCTGTACTAGGTTAGTGGATTATCTTAACTTCAAGAAATCTCGTACTGTAGGGAAAGAAGAAATTGAAACTGTTGCCAATCGTCTATGTACAGGAACTGACAGACTTGAACCTTCTACGTTTGAGTGTTTAACTAAAGAAGCCGATGGCTCGGATTTTTATGAGAGCGACAACAAAAGGATCCTTAAAGCAATCGCTGAGCAAACTAGGGCGGGCGGACATGTTAACATGGAAGATCTTGATGTTGATATGCCACAAGAACACATTAAAGAGGTACTAAACAATTTGTATTCACGTAGAGTCATTTCTAAACAAGGTGAAGATTATTCTATAAATGTTAAACTATTTGTAAAATGGATACTCAACAATTAAATGGTTTTAAGACTATGAATCTTTATAGAAATCCTTTTGCTTCTCCCACAGAGGAAGCAATAGGAACTGATTTTATTGGTAGAAAATCTGTATTAAAGAAAATGCATGAATATATTATTAATGCAGATAAAATTTCCAATTACCATATTGTTGGCTTGCCAAGAATCGGAAAGTCATCTCTCTTGAAAGCCTTCAAAACAATGATTCAAGAGAATCATTATTCACATGATTTGGTTGTTCTCTATATATCATTAGACGAGTGTGATAATTCAAATGACATGTGGAGAATAATTGGAAAGGGCATTCGCAAAGAACTAAAAAAACAATTTCATTCGAGTGATAAATACACTAACTTTATTGACGAATTGGATTTTGAGGATGTTGACGAGAATAATATTGATTACGAATATGTATGCTCCGTTGCTAGATGTATGAAAGCATCTGGTTTCTTGGGGTTAATCTTGATAGATGAGTTTGATAACTTTTCTACGATAGCAACAAAAGGAACTGTTGGACAGGTAAGAACTCTGTTTAGTGGTTCTGAATATGGACTTCGGGCAGTTGTTGCATCGAGACGAATGGTAGAAAGAATTGAAAAAGAGGTAGAAGGAGCTTTAAATTCTAACGTTTCTATTCTTGCATCAACTTTTGTTAATGGTTATAAGCTAAAAGCCTTCAATGAAGATGACATGAAAGATTATTGGGTATCGATTGAAGAGAAAATTGGTGTCGCTGTGTCAAATAGATACAAGGAAGAGACCGATTATTATGTTGGAACTCATCCCTGCTTACTAAATTTACTAAACGGAAGCTTTTGGGCTGAAAAAGAAACAAAAGATTACATTTGTGATGATGATTCGAATTTAAAACTTAGCGAAGAATTAATAAACAAATTACATGATTCTTTTAATTGGGCAGTATGGAGAGATATGGAAAAATGGCAATTATTGCGTTCTCTTATCTTGTCTACATGGGGACCTGATGATGAAATTCCAAACAGCGAATTATCAGAATTGGAACGTTATGGCATTATTGACAAATCTCAGTTTCTTTCCGAATCAAGTGGTCCGATACGAATTGCTATTTCTCGTTATTTTACCGAATGGATGAATCTTAAACGATATGTTTTGCCTTTTGGCGACGAATGGTCAAAAGCAGAAGGAAATATGAGAAAGATCGTCAAGTGTTTTTGTGATGATATGTATCAAGGATATGAATCTAAGATGATTAGTCATTTAGAAACTAAGAATGCAAATACGCTTGAAAAGAATGTTGATCCAAGATTCACAGCAAAAGGCCGCTTTGATGCTATGAAGAATAAAATGAGTAAGGCTATTAACAAGTATCCCGACATGTCATCTTCTATTATTGACTATAGTGACCCATCTGACTTGCCAGAGATATTCTTCAAGCGTGAATGGTCATGGTTTCAACAAATATTCTCAAAAACTTGGGATGAGTGGCGAGAAAAATTTGCAACTATGAATGAAATCCGCAATATAAAATTGCATAATAATCAAGGGGTTCCTCAAGTCCGCATTGAACTCGCAAAGAAATACTGCCATGAAGTAAATGAAAGAATAGAGTCATTTTTATCTATACGTGGGATTATTATTTAAACATGCAACGTAAAAACCTCTTTGATGGCGAGAGCTATAAGGCTGAATTTGCTATAATAACCTATCGGTGGCTGATGAGCCGTCGATGGGTTACTAATGCAGATATTATGGCAGATAGGTTAGGGTGCTCTATAGAAGAACTACCAGCAAATTTATCCAATTGTGATGGTTATGGCGAACTAAAGAAGATAGTTTGTATTGTAAAGAAAGCCATCCGCGACAAACTGGGTGTTCACAATAAGAATGTTGACGATTGCTTTGAGGAAGACGGCAATAATAAGAACAGGCGATTCCGTTACATAGGCAAGGATAATGATCCTCTCGCAGAAATGCGTAATGCTAAGGTTATCAACAACCTTCGTCAATACTGGAAGTTCTGTCAAGGTTCTGCAGGTTTCTTTCCAAAATCATGGTTGGAGTACTTCTTCAAGGATTGCCAAGATCTGCTTGACATAAAAGTTAAACGACAAAAAGGAGAACAAGTAATAAGCGCAAGTCTTGACCGCATTCTAACCAACATAGAGTACTTGCCTTCTCTGTATGAAGCCATCACGAACAAAATGGTTATGGAGATAGACTATAAGCCATTTGAAGAAGAAGTAATCACACTAATGTTCCATCCACATTACTTGAAGGAATATAATGGCAGATGGCATCTTTTCGGTCATGCAGACGGACGAGTTCCAGAATATGGTTATAACATAGCTCTCGACAGAATACAATCAAAGCCTCGTGAAAGGGGCAAAGTTGAATATGTGCCAGCTCCGAAGCACTTCTATGATGCGTTTTTCAAGGACATAGTTGGCGTAAGTCATAGAAAAGATGCCCATAAGGAACATATTGTTATACGTGCGCGTTCATTATATATTTATAAATTAATGGACACAAAACCTCTTCATCAGAGTTATGCCGTTGTGAAATCTTTCGGCACGTATGACGATGGAGAGTATGCGGAGTTCTCCATTGATGTAGAACCGAACAACGAATTCTACGGACGCATACTTCAGATGGGAGCAGGATTAGAGGTTGTTTCACCAGATTCCGTTCGGAAAGAAATTGCGCAACGAGTACGTGATTTAGCCAATTTGTATCCTCACGAAAAATAGCGGAATGGTTCCAAAATAAGAGGAACCATTATACTCACTTCCACTTGATTTTATTAACTAAAAACGCGTTACTTTTGCAGCGTCAAACTTCGACACCACCTCGGAGTTGACGCTGCAAATCGTTGGTGGGGTACAACAAAATCTGCACACTATGAAACAAGCAACAAACAGCAGCAAGAACTCTATGAACAAGAAAGCAAGCCAAAAGCAATTCGCAACAAACAGGAAGGCAGAAGCAAATGCTCACCATAAGGTCAACAAGAAATGGGAGTTGATAAAGAATACCCCTCGATATCGCTCTGCATTAGCAAAAGAAGTGTGTGAAACTATCACCAAGAAAATAGAAATAGAAGTCCTAAACGGAATACTCCTCAATCTAAACATCAGGAGTCAGGCTAAGACTCCAAATGTACAGAACCGCATACTGAGACGTATAATCGAAAAGCGTCAGGCACAAGCAAATCACAAGAAACATGGACGCACAAATGATCTCACCTTGATGTACGTTTCCATAATCTGCACAAGCCGCTGCATGGAAGCCATTCGTAAGAAACGGGTTGCCGCATAACCTAACAAGAAACAACGTATTGGTTCCAAGTACAAAGGAACCAATACTCTTGAAAAAGGTTTAGGTCGGTACATAAAAACCATATAACTTCGCACTGCAATTCCGAGAGAGTTGGTTTTGTTTTACATTATTTATCAAAACAGAGGTGGCGGCCCATTCCGCTAAACAGACAAAATCGAAAGAATATGAATACATCACTCGCACTCGTTGCCGCAAAGGCACTCCCAGCCCTCTCGGGCAGTTCCCTCACCTACAACCCAGAGAAGAACGTGTTCCTCACCCTTGGTTATACCAGCGCAGCAGGAAATACCTACTACAAAGCAATCCGGTTCTCTAACCGACTGGCCGTATATTACCACATAGGTGAAGGATATGCTCACACCTTCTTGAACGGCATTACGCTTTTCGCATGGAACGGGCAGAAAGCGAATATCATTGCACAAAAATTTTGGGGCGGCTGCAATTGGAGATGCTTCAACGAGCGAACGGCCAAAGAGGAAAGCATTGTCATGCTGAAGGACTTCCTTGCAGGACAGGCAAAGGCTATGGGAAGTATCATTGCTGACAGCCAGCTACTCGCCTTCTCCAGAAACATGATTGAAGAAACGCAGCAGAAGTTGCTCCAATAAGCTGATAAGCAAGAAAAAAGTAACCAAGTCCATAAACTAAGAAAAACTAACAAGAGATGGCATCACTTGCAAAAGCAATCAACAAAGACTTGTTCGACAAGATTCTGCCAACATTTGGCAACCCAAGAGTTCACGTCCCTGTGTGGGATGAAGGTCAGAAAATGTTCCTTTGCGAGGAATATGAAAGTGGTAACGGACATCGCTACTACAAAGGCGTACGATTCTGCGACCGTATTGTCATTGTGGAGAAAGTGGGGCTTTACCACACTTGGACTTACATCGACAGCATTGAGGTCTATGCCTTCAACGGTACAAGACTGGAACTTGTGCAGAAACGTGACTACGACAAGACGTTCCGTAACGAAGAATTCATCCGTCAAGAGTCGGAAACCATGGTATGCAACTACTTCGAAGGCGTTCTGAAAGCACAGAGGTCAGCTATGCCAAAGGAACAGCTCGAAGCACAAGCCAAAAGCATCATCGAAGGGTGCTACAAGAGTTTTCTCGATAACGACTTCAACACACGCCTCACCCAAATCCTTCCACAACTTGAACAGAAATAGAACATGCAGAATACCCAGATAGACCCACTGAATCACGAACAGCAACTTGCGTATGAACTTGTTGCCAACACAAATTCCAGTTTCTTCCTAACGGGACGTGCTGGTAGTGGTAAGACAACCTTCCTCCACAACGTTCAGAAGTTGGTTGGGAAGCAGTTCATCACTCTTGCCCCAACAGGTGTAGCAGCCATCCTTGCCGGGGGTGACACCATTCACTCTTTTTTCGGTCTTCCGATGGAGATTTGTACTCCTGGAACATGCGGAAAGATGAACGAGGCAAAAATCCTCACTCTTATCCATGCAGATAGCATCATCATTGACGAGGTATCAATGGTAAAATGTGATGTGATGGATGCTATCGACTATACCATGCGCAAGGCTCTCAGAAACAACACTCCATTCGGAGGCAAGCAAATGATTTTTGTTGGCGACATGTTCCAGTTGCCTCCTGTCGTAAGGCAAGGACCAGAAAAAGATCTGTTGAAAGACTTGTATCACACGGAAGACTTCTTCTTTTATAAGTCGAATGCCATTAAGCGCATGCGACTCGTAAAGATTGAGTTTCAGAAGGTGTATCGTCAGGATGATGCACACTTTCTTCACATTTTGGAGAATGTGCGCATGAATAAGGTAACTCCAGAGGACATCACGCATCTTAATGATCGCGTACGCGTGCCAAATGAGGAAGACGGTGCTGTCATCACCTTAGCTTCCATCAACAAGACTGCTGACAAGATTAACCTTCAGCGACTGGAGGAGATTGAAGCAGAGGAGTTCGTGTACGAAGGTACTGTTGACGGAACTTTCGAGGAGAAACGTTTTCCTGTAGAACTGAAACTTCGCTTGAAAGTTGGTGCACAGGTGATGTTCACACGCAACGATCTGCAAAAACGTTGGGCAAACGGTACGCTCGGAAAGGTGACCAAACTCACCAAGGACGAGATAAGCGTCACGCTCAACAATGGCGAGACGTATGTTGTGCCTTGCTGCTCTTGGGAATCGTATAGCTACGACTATAACAAGGAAGAACGTAAGATGAAGAAGGAGTTGACAGGTACCTTCACCCAATATCCTCTGAAACTGGCATGGGCAATTACAATACACAAGAGCCAGGGCATGACTTTCGACAAGCTTTCGCTCGATCTGAGCCGAGGGATGTTCGCAGCTGGCCAACTCTATGTGGCACTCAGCCGTGTACGTACACTGGAAGGTCTTTATCTCTCAAAAAACATTATTCCTCAGTATGCTCACACTAGCCGTGAAGTCCTTACTTACGCAAGCGAGTACAATAACGAACAGCAGATCGATAACGAGATTGAGAGCGGAAAGGCAGTTTATAGTGCTCTTCAGCAGAATGACTACGACGAAGCAGCAAAGCAGTATCTGATGCTCGTGACAAAGAAAGCTGAGAATGGCGACTTCAAGGAGGCGATGCAGCAGGCAAAACGTTTCCTGGACATACTAGTATGTGACGAGCACCTGTATGGTTTGATAGAGGACATTCCGGAAAATCTTCTTCATACGAGCCATTGGGCTCCGAAGTTCATTGCAGCCTTGCTGAGTCTTTACGCTCAGAAGTACAAGGATGCCTTGATTCTTATCGGCGAGGTTCTTGAAAGACATCAATGTGCAGAGGCACTATACATTAAATCGCGTGCCTTGGCAAAACTTGAACGCTACACAGAAGCAGACGATACCAACTGCCAGTTGGCGAATGTGTTTGAAATGGCAACACCTGATGCAAAGGTTCTTTTCATGATTGCCATACTCAATGAGATGCACATAGGAGACCCTGGACTTGACCTTATGCGAAAGTTGGTGGAAGCACGACCAAAGTACGACCTCGGCATCCTCGCCTTGCGCACATTGATGCAGAGACATGGTTTACAACTCGACAAGTTGTCGGACAATAACTGTGAGTTAGTGGACCTTTTCAATTCTGATGCTACAGAAGAGGAATTCCTTGCCGAACTGAAGGTGTGCCGCGAGAAAGCACCTAAAGCAATTACTTACCTGATTCGTCGAATCAAGAAGCAGGTATTCAACGAAGAGCAACCCGTCGATGAGTGACGGGAAACTCTTCTCATACCTCAAAATAGAAACATAGAAAAACTAAGGCGCGTTTTCCTGTAAATATATGTGGCTATTTTTTATTTCTCCTATATTTTTGATTGCTGGCATTAGGGTGCTCAGGATTGGTCATTTCAAGATAGCCAGCTTCGACAAGGGCCATGATGTATGTCTGTATGTTCTTGCTATGATATGTCACACCCGCTCTTTCGAGAATTTCCTTGCTGCTACGTGGTACACTACAAAAGTTTACTATATCCTTCTGCTTATTTGTTATTTTAGGACGTTTAGTGTCAGAGTCGGCATTGAAAGTGTCAGAGTCGGAATCTAAGTCAGTGTCAGAGTGTCTAAGTTTAGTGTCAGAGTCTGTATTAAAAGTGTCAGAGTTGGTATCTAAGTTGGTGTCAGAGTGTCCAAGTTTAGTAACTAAGTTGCCATTTACTTGGTTACTTTCTTCGGTTGCTTGGTTACTATTTTCGCCAACTTGGTCACTTCCTTTGCTAACTTGGTTACCTCTTGGCCTATTTATCGTAATCACGAACTCATTAGTCCTGTCATTGTTGTTGAACGAAACATTCATATCCTCAGATAAGGCACGAAGCATACCGCTACCTGCTCCTGTGTAGGGAAGCAAGTGGATGGCATTTGTGAAGAGGAACATATTGCGTGGCATGGAAGTTCCCACAACAATGTCATCTATGGTAAGCCCATTGGGAAGAGTTCCGGGACTGTGTATCTCCACCCTATCATCAAAAATGAAGATGCGGATAGGAGCAGTCGCATTCAGTGAGCGATGCACTAAAGCATTTACGGTAAATTCAACAAGGCTGATGTATGGAATCTCCAATGCTCCTTGCGAGTTAAACTCATGCCCGACTTGTATATGACGTAAGTTTCGGTTGAAGAAATCCATAATGGTTTCAAACTGATGAAGCAGATTACCCTCAATGTCGGCATCATTCACCTTATCGCGGAACTGTGTACCGCCAAGATTGTTGCCCACAAAGCAGATACACTTTGCTGTCATGGCTGGAAGCCAACGCTGGGTGTACTTGCCAAACAGTAACATTGCAGCCACTGTAATTTTTCCATCGGGCCGGATGAAACGTAGATTACGCAGCAGTTTCTCCCCATCGTGCCCACTGGCAATTGCAGAGCAGACAGTATTTAAAGAGGCTTCACGTAAAGCATCGCCTACCCAACCCTTTCTCACCAATGCTTTTTCAAACTTGTTGCTTAGGAAATTTTTGATGGTATTCTCGTCCAAGTCCTTAATCGTAGCATCCCGAACCCCAGCTTCATCAGGCGAGAAACTGCCACAATCAGTCATCATCTCGGCAAGCTCGGCATTATCGAACACCTTGCGCTTGTCGGCACCGTTCTTTACCCATACAATACCCCGATTGTCATGGTAAGGTTTATTCACTCCTTCCTTAATATGAGCCACAACAAGGCTTCCACCATCTACGGGAATGGTTTCTACATCAACAAGAATGGCAGGAACAACATTCTCAGATGCGATGTTGCCAAGTGTATTCGTCGTTTCCTGTACTTCCAGATACGACAAAGGATTAACACTGCCAGTTTTGTCCTTTACGCCAACAACCAACGTACCGCCACGTGCATTGCTGAATGCCACCAGTTCGCAACCAATATCATAGTTGTCAAGGAGCCGCTCTTTGAACTGCACCTTACTGACCTCGCCAGACTTTATCTGTTGGATAATATCTATTTCCTTCATTGTACAAATGTTTTTGGTTGAGCAGTCTGCCTGCCTCAATATTCAAGGCCTCTGCTATACGTAGGAGGTTCCTTGCGTCTGGCTGCATGGTGTTTGTCACCCATTTGGAGACTGTAGCCCGGTTTTTTCCCAGTTTCTCTGCCAGCCACTTACTACTTTTTTGTTCTTCGGCAAGCACTATCTTCAGCCTGTTAATCATTTCTTTTTCCATAAACGACTTCCTTTCGATGTAAAAGTACAAATAAACCATGAGAATCCCGGAGAAACACGTCAAAAAAGAGCATCTTTTTTATAAATAATTGGTTATATCGTCAATATGTAATCTGCATTTGTTCCTTTGTGAGTAATAGATCTGCAACAAAACGCTTTTCCAAGACAGGGAGGGGATGTAAAGGTTTTCTTAGTTGAATGGGGTTCCTAAAAATAGTGGAACCGACTCGGTTGAGACGGTTTCTAACGACTCATTGTTTCCTGTGTGGACACAACTTGTTGGTGGCGGCTTATCCTTAGTGGAACTTGTTTTCTCGTCGGGCTGCTACGGCTCTTTCATTTAACTTTGGCATTGTTTGATAACAATTTGAATAAGTTACATTTACTGCAAAATCAACCTTTATAAATATAAGGAATGCCTTGTTGGAGTAAGTTAAAAATAGCTTTTAACCGCTTAATACCCACAAACATTGAAATTTAGAGGCATTTTAAATGAAAGGCCGTGTCCGGCTGTAACACAAAATTAGCATTTATGATTGAGTTGATAAAAAATTGAATTAACTTTGCATATTCGCTTCTGAAACAAACTAGTTTCAGGCACACTTAAGGAAACACTGCCGTTAAAAAAACAAGCGTTTAGGCAAGATATATTTTAAAGTAGAATGAAACTCATTAAGGCCAATGACCTCAAACGATGGGCAGACACGTTGGAAATCCGTGGTTTGCTTCCTGAGTTAATATGCCGATTGGTGCATGCAACTAAGCCGCATCTTTCAAAGGTGTACATACCGACTGAAGAAAGCACTCATTCTGCCG
>ENA-OPMG01001212-OPMG01001212.1-human-gut-metagenome-genome-assembly--contig:-NODE-1212-length-16512-cov-4.510239_pt1 | contig 16512 bp, 16 predicted proteins | sample MGYA00241522_ERZ501741 | MGnify/ENA primary metagenome ERZ501741 (study PRJEB25962, sample SAMEA2042616) | human gut metagenome | biome: human gut; feature: human-associated habitat; material: faeces...
ACGGCCGCAGTCGAACAACAGCAACCGGGAATATCCAGTGACGAATCCGCAACCGAGAAGTCACTACAACAGACGGAGTTCCACACGGACAACGGTAAACCGTTCATCGGTACGTCCGGAATCCTCAACGGCAAAGCCGCAAAGATCTCCGAGAGTGCAAAGCACACAACGGGTACAAAGAAATTCTACGCGTCCGTCTTTCTCTAAACCGACACCCTCGGTCAAAAGAAGTCCGGCTGCCCCACGCAGCAAACGTGAATCTAAGAGATAGCGACCCGCGTATCGCCAAAAAGAAATATAAACCAAAGAAAACTATGAATTGAATCTAAATAAGGAAACCTCAACTATGAAAAGTCAGTGTTTTCACTGATTAAAAGAACGGTCTCTCCGTGAGGGAGAGGCCGTTTCTGCTTTTATACAACCTGCAGGTCAACGCCTTTTTCCGGAAAGTCTGATAAGAATAATTTGCAATATTTTGGGGATTTTACAGTAACTCTCCTGTGATTAATCGCTATCTTTGGATAAAAAACCATAAAACGAGCTATTCCTCAGCCTATCATCCGGCAGATAAAAGATAAGGAACTCCTGGCTGGAAGCTCGGTAGATTACGCCCGCGACATGTTCCTTTTCAGTTTCTACACGCGAGGCATGTCTTTTGTAGACATGGCATATCTGAAAAAAAAGGATTTGCACAACGGCATACTGACCTATCGCAGAAAAAAGACCGGACAGCAACTTTCTATCAAATGGGAACAATGTATGCAGGAAATTATAGAAAAATACCCTCCTAACCCAACAGAGTACCTGCTTGCGATCATTACATCAACCGACGAAGACGAACGCCTGCAATACCGGAACTCTCTCACGCTGGTAAACCGGAAACTCAAGATTCTGTCCGTCTTCGTACGCAGTCCTCATCCTTTGTCTATGTACGTTGCGAGGCATTCCTGGGCAAGTATCGCTAAAAGTAAAAACATACCCCTATCCATCATCAGTGAAGGAATGGGACATGATTCCGAAACCACCACACAGATTTATCTGGCTTCTTTGGACACGACTATCATAGACAGAGCCAATTATTTAATCTTAAACGACTTGTAACAGGACTTCCTTCCATATAAGGTGGGTTAGTTGCACTATAAGTTCAGAATATGACAACGATGTACTTCATCCGTCTCTCCCGGTGTTCCCGGGAGAGATGAATCTAAAACTGTCCCATAAAACACACTACCATGGTTCTAAATCTCTCCCAACCCTTCGTGGAAATAAAAAAATCACTTAACTTTATCCCCTCTTAAAAGAAAAAATCATGAGTGACGGAAATTTCAATCGCAGTTTATTACCTCACACCCCTTATCACAGTGGTTTACAAGCAGGAAAAGCCATGGCTCGTATGCAAGCCATAGAGACCTTCAAATGTTATTTGGCAACACTGCATCCCGACTTTACAGAGGAAGAACGAAAAGAACAAACGGAAATCTTCAAAAAGATGCTATCGGCTAAATTGTAACCGAAAGAACTGTCCTATTCACCTTCCGCACAACACCAATCTCCTTGTATTATAATAGAGTTTATATAAAATAAAGAACTGGATTATTGAAAGAGTGCCCTAAAACTTTATTCTATCATATCGTTTAATAATAGTAACCTACATAGGGCTATAAAAGCAGGAACAGAATAAAATCAAAAGTTCAAAGCACTTTTTTCTTTGAAAATTTGGATGAATGAAAATAATCCCGTACCTTTGCATCGCTTTTGAGGAAGAGAGCTTCCCGGACAAAGTATTGGAGAGATGGTAGAGTGGTCGATTACAACGGTCTTGAAAACCGTCGTGCTGAGAGGCACCGGGGGTTCGAATCCCTCTCTCTCCGCAATAAACGCTGAAAATCAGCGAATTGCAAAATAAACACCCAGTTTTACACCCAAGAATGTAAAACTGGGTGTTTTTGTATTATTTAAGATTCTTCAAAAGAATGTCAATTACAAAGCGAATGGTATTTCTATGGACTGACAGAATGAACCTTTATGACGAAAAATATGGTTATTTAAAAAAATAAATATCTTAATATGGAATTCATTTGCCAAATTTCTATTCATATATTCCTCTTTTGTAATTCATTAGATATTGGGTAAAAGTCTTGCCTGTTTCTCTTTTGAAAAAACGCATGAGGTGACTGGGGTCGGAAAAGTGGAACTCGTCTGCCAGTTGGCTCACATTCAGATTGGAGAACAGTAGCTCATTTTTCAGCTCTTCCAAAAGACGTTGCTTGAGTAAGTGAATGGCTGATACACCAAATTGCGCCATGACAGAATTATTCAAGGTGATACGACTTACCCGAAGCATATCAGCATATTCTTGAACGCGCTGTGTCGTTCGGATATGTTTTTCGAGTAAGTCCTTGAATTTGAATGCGTAATTGTTTTTTGGCACTTCGACAGGTAGACGATAAGTTTGAGCGTATGCCCGGTTGATAATTACCAGTAGATAATAAAGCACTGACACAATGAGGTTGTAAGTGTCTACCACAGGATGTTGTAGTTCTTGTTTTATCTTTTTTAAGAGGCGCATATATTCCGTCAGCTCCTCCGGCTCGGCAAACAAGTAGGGCGGTGTATCAGTCTGATAATAATACAACAGCCGATATACGAAGAACTTGTCAGCAATGAACGTGCGCATAAAGTCTTCGCGGAAAATAAGAAAAGTGTAATCCAGTTCTACCTCGTTCACGTGCCATTCCTGTTGCTGGTGCGGCGACAAAAGCAGCACCATACCATCCCGTAACTCCACTTTTCGGAAGCTCAGCAACAAATATCCATTGGCACGACGAAAGAAATAGAAGCTGAAAAAATCTGTCTTAAACGTCTTATGCTCGGTCAAGACACCACAGATGTCCTTGCTTTCGCCTGTGTTAATGTAGAAGTCTACGCCACATTGCGTTTTATTGAACGGAACGCTTACAAGTCTTTCGGGATTGATTATAGCTTTCATCACTCTTGTTTTTTGCTTTCTGCAAATATACATCATTCTTTTATCAAAATGGCATATATTCCTGTTTTTAAGGCATAGAGACATTGGGATATCCTTTCGAACTTTATACCCGAAAAATAATACAAAACATAACATCATGAACGAAAAAGCAATTATTCGGTTGGTACGCAGTGCCACCTTGAAAATCAACTATGCAGGACATACCATTCTTATTGACCCCGTATTTGCCGACAAAGGAACCCTGCAATCAGCTCTCGGTGTATATAAGAATCCGAGGGTACATCTCGTAATGCCTATTAGCGACATTACTGAAGGTGTTGATATGGTACTGCTCACCCACAACCACATCGACCATTACGAACCAAGTGTAAAGCAGCATTTGCCGAAAGATATTCCTTTCTACACCCAGCCACAAGATAAGGCTGCCATCCTGAAAGATGGTTTCTCAAATGTAGAAACGATTGAAGAGAGCATAACCTTAGGTCATCTGACCATCCACCGTGCTATTGGCCATCACGGTTTCGGTCAGATAGGCCAGATGATGGGACCTGTTTCGGGCTATGTGCTGATGTCCGAAGGGCTTCCGACTATTTATATCATGGGCGATTGCAAATGGGAAGAATGTACTCTTGCTACCGTGGAAAAGTATCGTCCTAATTATATTGTGGTGAACAGTGGCGGTGCGGTATTCCCCGAATTCTCTAAGACGGATGGTTGTATCATCCCCAATGAACAGGAAGTAATGGCGATGCTTGACACACTTCCCCCACACATCAAGCTGATTACCGTACACATGGATGCTATCGACCATTGCCAGACCACCCGTGCCATCCTGCGCAACGAAGCTCGCCATCACGGGACGGATATGAGCCGACTGATTATACCGGAAGACGGAGAAAGCATAACACTTAAATAACTGTATAAACAATCATTTCAAAATATTAGAAAGATGAAAAAGATTAGAAAAATCGCGGTAGAACAGAATTTCGCCGCGATCAGTGTCGGTAAGTTGAATGAACTGAATGAATACGAACTTCAGCTTGGCCCGGATGTGAAAATCCCCGGAAAAGTATTCTGCAGCACCGCTCTCGGAACTACGGGAAGCGAGTTTTCTTTCCAGTCATTCGCCCCGGGTACAGAAACCGGATTTCTGCATAGTCACAAGAGTCATGAGGAGCTTTATTTTTTCCTCTCCGGTAAAGGTGAATTTCAAGTAGACGGAACAGTGTTCCCAGTGGAAGAAGGTAGCGTTGTCAGGGTATCTCCTGCAGGAAAACGAAGTGTCCGTAACAACGGAACGACTCCGCTCCTCATGCTCTGCATACAATATTGCAGCAATACATTCTCACAGGAGGATGCCACTGACGGAATCATACTGAAAGAACCGGTAAAATGGAAAGTCTCTCCGAAATGATTCTAAAAAGGAACTCTAAGCAGATGACTATCTGTATAAAATCCCTGATAAAGAATATGAACATAGTGGTAGGCTGCTCCATCGGGTGCAGCTACTGCTATGCCCGTAACAACTGCCGCCGCTTCCATATTACGGACGACTTCTCCGTACCGGAATATATGGTGCGAAAGCTGCGTATCATCGACACGCCCAAGCCTCACGTATGGCTGATGACCGGAATGAGCGATTTCTCCGATTGGAAGCCTGAATGGAATGCAGAAATATTCAGACGAATGAAAAGCAATCCGCAACACGCTTATATATTCCTTACGAAATGTCCGGACAAGATCAGTTTCTCTACAGATGACGAGAATGTATGGATGGGCGTGACCGTCACGCGCAATTCCGAAAAAAAGCGGCTAGACGATTTGAAAAGAAATATCAAGGCCAAGCACTACCATGTCACTTTCGAACCTATTTTCGATGAAATCGGCGATATAGATTTCGAGGGTATCGACTGGATTGTCATAGGTACGGAGACCGGACATCGGAAAGGCAAAGTGGATTCCCGTCCCGAATGGGTGCTTCACATTGCCGACCAAGCCCAAACACAGGGCGTCCCCGTGTTTATGAAAGAGGATTTGCTGCCTATAATGGGCGAAGAAAGGATGATTCAGGAACTGCCGGAACAATTTACAAAACGCTTACAATGAATACCGAAATAATCAAAGAAATAGACGTACAGAGCGTTATGACCAAATCCTCACTGCCGGTCGGAGGATATTCGGTCAACCCTTACGTGGGCTGTCCCCACGCCTGTAAGTATTGCTACGCATCGTTTATGAAACGATTCACCGGGCATACAGAACCGTGGGGTGCATTTCTGGACGTGAAGAACTGGAAACCGATAGCCAATCCGCACAAATATGACGGAGAGCGCATTGTGATAGGTTCCGTGACGGATGGTTACAACCCGTATGAGGAGCAATTTTGCCGTACCCACAGGCTGCTCGAAGAGCTGCGTGGGAGCAACGCCGAGATTATGATATGCACTAAGTCCGACCTTGTCCTGCGCGACCTCGACCTGTTGAAGCGTTTTCCCAAAGTAACGGTGTCATGGTCGATCAATACGCTTGACGAGCGGTTTCGTACGGATATGGACAATGCCGTGAGCATAGAACGTCGTCTGAACGCAATGCGTCAGGTCTATGAGGCGGGCATCCGTACCGTGTGTTTCGTATCGCCCATATTCCCCGGAATAACCGATATGAAGGCGATTATCGAGAAAGTGAAAGGATATGCCGATTTGATATGGCTCGAAAACCTGAATCTGCGCGGGCAGTTCAAGGGAGGGATAATGACGTATATCCGTGAGAAGCATCCCGACCTCTTTCCGTTATACGAAGAAATATACAACAAAAAGAGGCTTGATTACTGGCAGGCATTGGAACAGGACATTTCCCAATACGCCAAGGCACAGGGATTTCCATATAGAATAAATGATTTGCCTTACGGGCGCTCGGAAAAAGGCAAGCCGGTTATCGTAAATTATTTCTACCACGAAAAGATACGATTGACTAAATGAGGGAAAGATATTGACAATATGGTATATTAATAGTGAATAAGATATTCTTTTATTGCTTATTTTACTTTAGAATAGTTAGACAACTTAGATTTTGTACTATATATTACGATAGAAGTACAATCCATGATGAATTGTACTTCTCTATATTACATCCTGAATCCTCTGGATTTTTGTTCTTTCTGCACTGAGTTACGCAGATGCTGCTGTAACTTCTCCCATTGTTCCTTGAACCATTCGCTGATTGGCTGTTGGTTTATAGTCAGCATCAATTTATTCTTATCGATCGGGCTTCGTTCAATTTTGAAAATTACATTTTTTGTTTCAAATCTCTGCCTATATTCTTCGGAATAGATTTTTCCACTACATCTGAGAGCTTCCTTTTTGTATAAAAGAGAATCAACCATCCCCTTGGTAAAACCAGTGACATAGCATAATTTTTCCATTCTCAGCATTTCTTTGAGCAATGGGAACCAGCATAATGCTTTTTCGAGAATGGTATTCAATCGTGATATTTCCTTTTCTTTGGCTTCAAGTTCTTGATTGTGTATTCCTTGAAGATTACGAATTTGTCTGCCATGCTGTTCCTGTATTTGTTGTATCTGAATTTTCAATTCATCAGTAGCTTTGTCCCGTTTGGTAATTTCCTGATGTAGCTGCTCGATGTGATGTTCCAGTTCTTTCAGCTTACCGCTTCCGAAAAGAGAACCTACACTGCTGGTTATGGCTGTGGCTACATCGGTAGCTGCACTTTTGAGTTTGTCCGTACGTATCTCTGCTTTTACCTGTTTGAGTTCCTGTTCGGCAAGGCTTACCTGTTGCTCCTTGTGTCGCTTGGTTTCCTCTATACGTTGCAGTTCGGCTTTCTGCTTCTTAATAATGAAGTCGTTCCGTTCCAGATGCTCTTTACCTGTAACAGCTTTTGCCTGCCCACGTTCCATCAGAAGTATATTGGAAGCCAGGGTTTGCATGGTTGCCATATCCTCGTCATTGAGTTTTTGGCTCTTTCCGGTTTCGTGGTTCATCCAATCGAAAACGATATGAGCGTGATAATTCGGCTTGAACCACTTTCCAGCAATTTGGAAACTCTCCCTGTCTTCGGCTTCGGGTTGTCCGCTCAGCCAATGTCCTTCATCTTTGTGCAGGAAGATTTGCAGCGGAGTAATACCCCAGCGTTGTTTGCACTCCTCGCCAAATTTACGCACATCTGCCAATGTGGTGTCTGGCCTGACGAGCAGTACACCTTCACGGATTGGCGAACATCCTGCCACTTTGATTATTTTGCCGTTCTTGCCTTTGCGTTCACGCTCTTTCTCTTGCATGGCACGACCTGTCTTTTCCTTGACCATGCATTTGATGTTATCATAGTGCGTCCGCAAGTCGGGAGTGCCGAAGCTGGGATTTATCCACTGTTCGTTGTCGACAGAGAGTTCAGAAACGATATAGATTTTGGACTTGCCGATGTTACGCATATACTCGGCAGTCCTACGGTTATGAGCCTCGCTTGATGCAATGTTGCAAGGCTTGATATGTATGCTTGATTTTGTTGCCATAGCTGTTCTGTTTTATTGTTCGCAATAGATTGTTTCTTCGCTTCCGCAGTGGGGTTCTTAGGGGTACAACCCATAAGCGGAGATTGCAAAGAGAGGGTCACTCTTTGCTCTGGGTTCTCAGGGGAGAAACGCCCTGAGTGGGTCATTAGGGTAAAACCCTAATCCCCTCGGGAGAGCCCACAACTACGTAAGCGAAGCGTGTAGTTATAGTGGGCTATAACCGAAAGCCTCCCGGTTTATTGGGCGGTGTCTTCACTTTGATGGATTGAGCCTGTTTCTTTGTCTCTGTCCGTTTTTGCAGGTATTCGTTCAAATCCTTGCATCCGCTGTAAATGTGTGAAGCGTCACGTATATGTCTGGTATTGTCATACTCCTTTCTGATTTGCTGCAGGGCTTCCATTCCTGCACGGTCATTGTCAAGGAAACAGTGGATGCGTTCATAGCTGCCCAGCGGATAGAGTGCCTTGGAAACATTGGCAACAGAGTTCAGAACCATGTAGTCCTGTCTGTCGAAATCGGGGAATTGCGGACAGCTTTCAAGCCTTAGTGTCAGAAAGGAAAGGTAGTCCATGAACCCCTCAAAAACGTAACATGCTTTTCTCGGCTCTCCCGATTGTCTGATATGTGATATTTCCTTCGGTGCGATACAGCCCTTGAAATATCGGTTGCGGATTTCATATCCGCCCGATATGTTCGGAAAGGCAATGGCAAAATACCGTTTGCCGTTGTTGGTGAAATGTGCCTCACGGCATTCTCTTTTCGCCAGTGCCGTATTTATCCCTCTTTCCTGCAGGTAAGAGAGCAGGGCAGGAGAAGACAGCTGCACGATGTCAAGTCGCTGGAAACTCGGCTCGGTGGCAGACTGCCTGTGAAAAGAGAAAGACACGGGACGGACATGCGGTGTCTGTTCCTCTATGCGTTTCAGGATATACGGAACACTCTCCGTTGCGTAAAGATGTGCCGCCAGTGCGATGATGTTGCCGCCCTTTCCCAGACCGAAGTCGAACCATTGTTCACGCTCTGTGTTTACCTTGAACGATGGCTCGTTCTCTTCCCTGAACGGAGATTTGTACCAGAGGTTTACCCCCTGCTGCTTTACTGGGGAATACCCCAGACTGTGCAGATAGTCTGCGATTCTTATCTTTTTTGCTTCTTCTGTTGTCATTTTCGTACGGTTTTGTGATGAATGAAAAAACGATGATTTGATGAATTTTACTTGTAATAAGCTGTTGTACAGAAAGGTAACGCTTCATCATTTTCTCATCAGACTGCTTGCCAAAAAAGAAATGATGATTTCTCTTTTCATCAGCATTATATTCCGATGAATGAATGATGAGATTATATTATATTGTAATACAATGTGTTATATACCATATTCATCATTTCATCAAAATAATCATATAGCGGTCAGCTGTTCCTTGGTTATCGTGTAGAACCTTCCTGTCTTCCTTTTCGTCTCGTAGTGGCAGTCTCGGGTGGGGGCGATTTCATAGGCTGTGTAGGAAAGCGAGTTCGGTGCGGAAGTCAGCTTCCATACTTCCTGAACCACTTTCCGCACCTGATGTTTCTCTGCCTTTACCTGCGAATATATGAGCAGTGTCATGAGGTCATTCAGGCAGAATGATACGCTTTCCACATTCATGTTTGACATGATGTCAAGGAACAGTTCAGCCATTTCTATCTCCAGACGGTTTCGGTTGCTCCGGATGATTTTCTGCAGGGCTGCCGTATGTGTCAGCTTCGGATTGAACCACATACGGCTTTCCTTTTCCGTTGAAAGCTCCCTTTGCGTCAGGAAGAACAGGAAGGCAGGAATTTCCTCTTTCAGCTTTTGTAGGAAATTCGTGTCATCGTTCTGCAGCGGATTTATCTTCCTTACCCAGTATCGTGTTTCTCCTGCGTCAATGATAACAGGCAGATACTCGTTGTTTGAACACAATACGAACTTGGCGAAGAAGGCTATTTCCGTGCGGTCTTTCCCTTTGGCTTCCACCTTGTAATTGAAAGTGGTGCTCAGGTTTTTCAACCGCTCGCTGTCTTCCCTGCGGTTGAGCAGCACCTCGTCCACGACAATGAGCAGCTTTCCGGCCCAGTCGGAATTGAACTGGCTCCGGAAATCCTCGTTGGTGTTGAATGTCACGTTATCCCCGAATACGGCTTTCAGGAAATTAAGGAACGTACTCTTGCCCGTGTTCCTCTCTTCCGATACCAGCAGGAGTATGGGGAGTTTCTGCAACGGCTGCAGGAACAGCAGTTGCAGATAGTCCAGTCCCAGATTGTACTGCTCACCGAAAATGTGTAGCACCAGAGAACGTATGTTCGGGAAATCCCCTATCTGCGGAGTATGCTCTATCGGTTCGTACAGATTCAGGAAACCGTCAATTTCCTTCCGGTAGTTCAGATGGTCGGGAACGGTACAGAATCCGTCATACTTCGGGACGGTCGCAAGATAGTTCTTCCCGTAGTCCTGCCTGAGTGTGCTGTTGTTCCATATCACACGTCTTTTCTCATACCCTCCGCTGGCGCAGGGCTGGTTTACGACCTTGTACAGTGTCGTTCCCACACGCATGTATTCTTCCTCTTTCATAGGCTCAGATTGAAGGATTGCGTTCACCCAGGATTTTCTGTATGTCCGACTGTCGGTATCTGACCTTGTTCCCCACCTTTACGGGTTTCAGATAGTTCTTCTTTGCCCAGTGCCAAAGGGTGGTGTCGCACACGTCGCACATTTTCTTCACTTCCTCCTTTGTGAGGTACTTTTCCTTTCTCGCTTCCGCAATGGCGGTGGAGAGTTCATGCTTGGCACGGCTTATCAGCTGGTTTGAAAACATGAGCAGGTCTTCGCCTGTCACTTCCAGTTTGATGTTGCCGTTTCCGCTTTGGATAATTGCCATCAGGTCTGTCATAGGCTTGTTGAAACTGCCGGTTGTAAGACTTCCCGTTTCGGCAGTATTATAAACGAAAAGCCACTACCCCGATTAGGATAGTGGCACAAATATATAACGAAAAATAATCGTAAATCAATGGGTTTCAATGCGTTAAATTCGTAAAATCCAAAAACGAATTAAACGAGTTTCAAGCGGATAGATAAGCTTTCAATTCCTCTATGGCAACATGGTCTTCCCCGATGTCCTTTATCAGTTTTTTGCTGCCTCCGAAAGGTGTGGTAAGGTTCCTGTACGCTTTCTGTATTCCCCTTTCGTGTACGATGCTGAGGTCTGTATATTGCTGTTGCAGTGCGTTCCGGAAAGTCTTTATGGGACAAGGTCGCATGAAGCGGTATTCCACCAGTGCGATGTACAGTCGTGCGATGTCTGTTTCGGTCGTATGCGTTTTCAGCCTTGTTCCGATTCTTTCCAGAATGACATCCCTGTTCTCTATCAGCAGCTCCGGCAGGGTGCGTGTGTCGGCTTTTCGTCCGGCGCTCTTGGGCTGTCCTTGCTGCAGGCTGTCCGTATCTTCCGTTTCGGTTTCTTCAATGTCTTCTTCATCCCCAATAGACCATTCCACGAGGTTGTTTTCCTCAATGGCTTTCTGCTGCTTTCTGAAAGCCACCCAGTCCTCTTTGCTTCTCATGCCGCTGCTGATGCTCTTCTTGATGATGAACCTGACCATGTAGGAAACAAGCCATTTGTATAGTCCGGTAATACCTTTTCTTTTGGCCAGTTCCTCTCCCTGTTCCACCATGCACTCATAGCTCCGTCCGTAGTACAGCCATGCGAGCATGGCAGGTATGATGCTCCGCCTTTTTGAATGATGGAACTCGTTTACAATCTTTTGGGCAAGGTCAGAATCCAGAAGCACATTCTCCAGTTCCTCGAAATCGGAGATTTTGTCGTCTCCGATCCGTCTGCGTGTGGCTTCCTTGTATCTCGGTACCAAGGTTGTGGCAACCTTGAAAACCTTGACAAATCCCTTGAACTCCTTGTCGTTCATTTCTTCTACGAAAGTCGCATATTCATCGGGGTGGCTGTCAAGCCACTCCCTTATCAATCTTTTGAAATTGTCATATTCCTGTTGTCCCATATAGGTTTAGTCTAAAAGTTTAACGAGGTCTTTCTTCATCTCTTCGTCAATATCCCTGTACCGTCTGAAAGCCTTGCTGCCTTCCTTGTGTCCCGACAGTGCCGAAACAAGATTCGGGTCTTTCACTTTCTTATAAATATTACCGATGAAGGTGCGTCTTGCAAGGTGGCTGCTTGCCACTTCATAAAGCGGTTTTTTGACTTCATCACGTGTTAACGGGTCTAATATAGTGACAATCCTGTCCACTCCTGAAAGTTTGAATATCTTTTTTATTGCCTCATTATATTTCTGTTCGGAAATAAACGGCAGCAGTTTTCCCTCATGGTCTTTATACCGTTCGAGAATTTCCTTTGCCTTGTCGTTCAACGGAACACGTACCGTTACAGGATTGCCCTCTTTGGTTTTCTTCGGTATGTATTCAATGGCTTCATTTACCACGTTCAGTTTGGTCATTCTGTACAGGTCGCTTACTCTGCATCCTATAAGTGTCTGGAAAATGAAGATGTCCCTCTGTATCTCCAGCTGTGGAGTGGCTGACAGGTCAGCATTGAAAATCTTGTCTCTTTCTTCAAGGTTGATATAAACAGGGGTTCCGTATTTGCACTCCTCTATCGGAAACTTGTCAAACGGTCTGTTGGCGGTCAGATTGTTGTCAAGGCACCACAGGAAGAATGTGCGTATTCTTGAAAAGCAGTCTATCAGGGTATTTTTCCCTCGTGGTTGCGGAGTTCTCTTTTCTGGAATGGCTTCATAAATGCTTGGGTACAGTTCATAATACTGGTATTCGTTCTCGAAGAAGTCCCACATGTCCCGAAGAGTTTCAGGTGTGACGGTATCAATATCAAGAACAAATCCTTTTTGTCCTCTTTTTGTTTCCCGTACATACAGTTCATAACGCAATAAGGCTCTTTTTACCACCCTGAAATTCTTTTTCCTTACTTCCGATAACGGATGCTTTTCCAGAAAGCTGTCAAACAGCTCTCCGAAAGTCGGCTTGATGACAATGTCTTCCGGTGTGAAATACTTTTCAGGATGATAATATTTGTCTAAGGTCAGTTTCAGCCACTCTTTATCAATGGATTCTTTTTCCGTGTGAAAGGATTTTTCCACATGGGTTTTCAGCTTTCGTATCTCTTCATTTATGCCAGTCCTTAAATCTTCGTTGCAGACAGCTTTTGTTTTTACACACTCTGCTTTGTCATCCCACAGGTTGGGATTGATTGAAAGCTGGGTAGGAGCAACAGAATCAAGCTGTCTTCCATTTCTCAGACGGATATAAATAGTTGCGGTTGATTCAGTATCATACCGTTTTGCCGCTTTTTTAATGATGAAAGTTACTTTCATAGGCTTACAGGTTAAATATCTATCTGGATGCAAATATAGATATTTTCCCCACATTTTCCCCACATCTGCTAAATAATTTGCAATCGGATTAATTTGGATTAAAATTTAATATGATTGTAAATAGTTGATATATAGTTATATTGCTGTGTTTTTCTGCGTTTTTCTTTTTATCCACATTTTCCCCACTTTAATTATTTCAAATGCGGGTCGAGGTACAAGCCATAGATGTTGGCACCGATATTGTCCCTGTCGGGCAGGTTATAGACTACGTATAAGTCGTGTATTCCGCTTAAGTCATCCAAATCACCGGCTGTTGTCAGCTTGTTGCTCCAATTTCCGGTACCTTGTGCCCTGACAACGGCCACGGGTTCGCGTCCTTCGAGTGCGGCATTCAATTCTTCCAGGTTGGTGACGTTCCCCCAGTCAATGTCGTTCAAGTCTGTGTAAAGCGTAAAGTTGGCATCTTCTATGGTACTGCCAATGTATGACGGTTCACAGGATGCGTTGATGAAAACCTTTTTATAGTAATTGTCCTTGAAGTCGATGCCTTTGTAAGCTACGACTACGCCGGCTTTGGTGTAACCTATGTTGCTTCCTTCGCATCGTGCATCCCCACTGATAGGCTTGATGACTTCCCATTGTATGCCTTGGTTGATGTCTGTTCCCTCTGTGGCACCGTTTTCTCCGGTTGTGGTGAACATAACAGCATTTTCAGAAGGTTGTACGTCCTCATATACCACTCCGCAATCCGGATTTTCAAACCAGACGGAATCCTTGACCAATTCGATTTTCTGCAGGTTCGTGGCATCTCCCCACTTTATATACAGATAGTGGCTACCCGTCACCTCTTTCAACGTAGTGGCTACCGGCGTAAAGCTGTTCCATTCCTGTATATTGATGCCTGTCCATGTTCTGGCCACCATGTTTTCCGGTTTTACTTCGTCGATATAGAATTCCATATATTCCGTGTATCTTTCGCCGTCATGCCCGATGTAGGCCACTAATTGTTGGAAATCTCCGTTGCCGAAGTCTATTTCCTCGGTGGATTTGACGATGAATCCGTCGTTTGTTCCGCCCCAACATGCCGTATTTTCATCGTATTTGGCATCTTTGTAAGGGTCTTCTTCCGGATTTTCCGGTACTTCTACCGCTCTTTCAAATGCGGCAGCTTCTATGGAAGTCGTGATGTCTCCGTAGCCTTCCGCTTGGTTGGGCCAAGGCTGTACGCCTTCCATTCCTTCGGAGATGGCGTTTTCATAGAACTTCACCGAACGCAGGTTGCCTTGTCCGGCCCGGAATGTCAGCCACACTTTCTGTTTACCGGCGGGAAGGACGAATCCGTCTCCTTTGTCCATATTCTCGGCAAACAGTTCAAACTGATGGTAACCGTAAGTGCGGGTCACGGTCATTTCGTTGAACGGGACAGCTTCTTCCGCCGTGGCTCCGGCACTGAGGACTACAATCTTCTCCTCGTCATAGCTGCCCCATCCATGGGCGAACTCCACTCCGGTGGCTTTGTAGTTTGTTCCGTCTGTACCGAAATCCACTTCCCCCAAACCGATGACGGTTTCCGTCGAAGTGTTCCCGATGCAGCCGTAACCTACATCGAAACTCGCATCTTTGACTAATTCAAGATGAGATGCGTTGTTTTTCATGAGTTCGATGACCCAATCGTCGGCCATCGCCTGACTTGCCCCGAACAGGGACAATACTCCAAAGAGTAACGTGTTTTTTCTCATTGTGATTAATTGTTAAATTATATGGTTAAGTTGTAATGAAGTCCCGCAGGCATGATTTGATGTACAGTGCGGCCGCCCCATACCGTCGGAGAATCATGCTGCGAAACCTGTTTCTATAGGGTTATCAAAGATTTCGACGCGGTAAATTTACATTTTTATAAGAGCGAAAGAAGATAATAAATACGTCAAATAGTAATATAATTGAATCAATGACCGCTTTTTTATACAGGTTGCAGCATTTGCTTTGTTTTTTATGGGCTTTTATATTACCTTTGGCAAATAAAAACAGAGATATACATGAAAGCAAAGATAGATTGCATATTGGACTTCCTGAAAGATGTGGCGGCGCATAACGACCGGGGATGGTTTGCAGAACACAAAGGGCAGTACGAGGAAGCGCGCGGACTTTTCGAGGAGATGGTGCAGGCGCTTATCCATCGTATCGCGACATTTGACGGTAGTGTGGCCCACCTTACGGTGAAGGATTGTACGTATCGTTTTTATCGCGACACCCGTTTCTCGGAAGACAAATCGCCTTATAAGCGTCATTTCGGAGCCTATATCAACGCCTGCGGCAAGAAGTCCTGGCATAGCGGTTATTATTTCCACCTTCAGCCCGGCGAATGCTTGCTGGCCGGTGGGGCATGGTGTCTGCCTTCGCCGATTCTGAAAGCTGTCCGTCAGTCCATCGTGGACGAGGTGGATGAATTCCGCTCTATTGTGGAGGCGGCAGATTTCAAGGCGGCATTTCCCGTCATAGGCGAGTCTCGTTTGAAAACCCTTCCTAAAGGCTTTCCGAAGGATTTCCCTTATCCGGATTATCTGAGGCCGAAAGATTACTCCGTTTGCCACACGGTGCCGGATGATTTCTTCCGTGATGAAAACTGGTTGGACCGTACGGCCGGGATTTTCGAGTTGATGAAGCCCTTCAATGATTTTGTGAACTATACGATTGACGAATGCGAGTGAATCGTAAGATGCTGAACTGACGATTATATTTAACTTGAAAATAAAGAAAATATGAATGTAGGAGACAAGGCGCCCGAGGTGCTGGGCGTAAATGAAAAAGGAGAACGGATTTTATTGAGCAACTACCGTGGAAAGAAAGTGGTGCTTTATTTTTATCCCAAGGACAATACGTCGGGCTGTACGGCCGAAGCTTGCAGCTTGCGCGACAACTATTCTGCGCTGAAGAGTAAAGGATACGAGGTGATCGGGGTCAGCGTGGACAGTGCAGATTCGCACAAGAAGTTCATAGAGAAACATGAGTTGCCTTTCACGTTGATTGCCGATACGGACAAGTCGTTGGTCAATGAGATGGGCGTATGGGGAGAGAAGAGCATGTATGGCCGCAAGTATATGGGAACTTTCCGTACCACCTTTATCATTAATGAAGAAGGAGTGGTTGAGAAGGTCTTCTCTCCGAAAGAAGTCAAGACCAAGACGCACGGTGAACAACTGCTTGCGTTGTAGATGGCATAGCCGAATTTACGGCCGCCCTTCCATATACCTATTATATATATGGGAGGGCGGCCGTTTTTTTAGTCAAGGTCGGAGAAACGGGTCAGCGGTTCAGGTAATGCCGGGCCACTTCGAGAGCCGTATGGATATTGTCGCAGATGTTTTTCTTGCCGAGCAGTTCATAGAATCCGCTTTTCTTGAGGGCTTCGTGTACTTTCGGATTAACTCCGGACAGGATGATATGCACCCCTTCGCGATGGCTCATCTCGCACAGGTTGGTCAGGTTATGGATACCCGTAGAGTCGATGAACGGAACTTTCCGCATGCGGATGATGCGTACCTTAGGCTGTTCCTTGGTTTGTAGTACGACCTCTTCAAACCGGTTTGCAATGCCGAAGAAGTAAGGGCCGTTGATCTCATATACT
>ENA-OPMG01001218-OPMG01001218.1-human-gut-metagenome-genome-assembly--contig:-NODE-1218-length-16332-cov-4.932789_pt1 | contig 16332 bp, 10 predicted proteins | sample MGYA00241522_ERZ501741 | MGnify/ENA primary metagenome ERZ501741 (study PRJEB25962, sample SAMEA2042616) | human gut metagenome | biome: human gut; feature: human-associated habitat; material: faeces...
CGTAATACGGCTGCCATTGATAAGAATAATATGATGCAGTACATTGCTCCGCAGGATTTGAAGTCATTCGGCTTGATTCCTGAAATAATCGGACGTTTGCCGGTGTTGACTTATCTGAATCCTTTGGACCGTACGGCATTGCGTGCTATTCTGACAGAACCGAAGAATTCCATTATCAAGCAATATATTAAGCTGTTTGAAATGGATGGAGTGGAACTGACTTTCGAAGATGCGGTATTTGAATACATTGTGGATAAAGCTGTTGAATACAAGTTGGGAGCTCGTGGCTTGCGTTCCATAGTCGAAACTATTATGATGGATGTGATGTTTGAAGTCCCTTCCGAACATAAAAAAAGTCTTGTGGTAACTTTGGATTATGCTCGCCGTCAGTTGGAAAAAACGAATATGGCAAAACTTCAAAGTGCTTAAAATCAAAAGGTAATACAAATAAAGCTGACTTTTTTGTGTTTTATTGAAAAATATTCGGCGGATTATGCTTGAAATTTAAGAAGTTGTTTATAACTTTGTTAGAGTTCTTAAAAACAAGAAATGCTTTATAGTGGCATTATTAATAGCTTAACTCAATAAACAACCTAATGAATCATGGCAGGGAAGAAGATTAATTTGACAGACCAGCTGAAGAACTACTTCGGGTTCGACACTTTTAAGGGAAATCAAGAAGCAATCATACAAAATCTGTTGGCAGGTAATGATACTTTCGTGTTGATGCCTACCGGCGGTGGAAAATCTTTATGCTATCAGTTGCCTTCTTTATTAATGGAGGGAACGGGCATTGTGATTTCCCCTTTGATTGCCTTGATGAAAAACCAGGTCGACGCGATGCGTAATTTCAGCGAGGAGGATGGGATAGCCCATTTCATTAATTCTTCCCTTAACAAAAGCGCAATAGATCAGGTGAAGTCCGACATTCTTGCCGGAAGGACGAAATTGTTGTATGTAGCCCCGGAGTCTTTGACCAAAGAAGAAAACGTGGAGTTTCTGAAAACAGTGAAGATTTCTTTCTATGCCGTTGATGAGGCCCACTGTATTTCAGAATGGGGGCACGACTTCCGTCCGGAATATCGCCGTATTCGTCCTATTATCAATGAAATTGGAAAAGCTCCGCTTATAGCATTGACTGCGACGGCCACACCGAAGGTGCAGCACGATATCCAGAAAAATCTGGGTATGGTGGATGCACAAGTGTTCAAGTCGTCTTTCAATCGCCCGAACCTTTATTACGAGGTGCGTCCTAAGACTGCAAACGTGGATAAGGACATCATCAAGTTTATCAAGAATAACCCGGAAAAGTCAGGCATTATCTATTGCCTGAGCCGGAAGAAAGTGGAAGAACTTGCTGAAATACTTCAGGCAAACGGGATTAATGCCCGCGCCTATCATGCCGGAATGGACTCGGCTACACGAACACAGAACCAAGATGATTTCCTGATGGAAAAAATTGATGTGATTGTGGCTACTATTGCTTTCGGTATGGGGATTGACAAGCCTGATGTGCGTTATGTGATTCACTATGATATCCCGAAAAGTCTGGAAGGATATTATCAGGAAACCGGACGTGCCGGAAGAGACGGAGGCGAAGGGCAGTGTATTACTTTCTATACTAATAAAGACCTGCAAAAACTGGAAAAGTTTATGCAAGGCAAGCCTGTTGCAGAGCAGGAAATAGGCAAGCAGCTTCTGCTGGAAACAGCTGCATATGCCGAATCATCCGTATGCCGCCGAAAAACGCTGTTGCACTATTTCGGCGAGGAGTATATGGAGGAAAATTGTGGAAATTGTGACAACTGTTTAAATCCGAAAAAACAAGTGGAAGCTCAGGAATTATTGTGTACCGTAATAGAAGCTATTCTTGCGGTGAAAGAAAATTTTAAAGCAGACTATATTATAGATATTATACAAGGAAAAGAAACTTCAGAAGTGCAGGCACATTTGCATGAAGATCTGGAAGTATTCGGTTCCGGTATGGGAGAAGAAGACAAAACTTGGAATGCTGTTATCCGACAGGCGCTGATTGCCGGATATTTGACTAAAGAAGTTGAAAACTATGGCTTGCTGAAGGTAACGGAAGACGGAAAGAAATTCTTGAAGCATCCTAAATCCTTTAAGATTACGGAGGATAATGATTTTGAGGAGGTGGAAGAAGAAGCTCCGGCACGTGGTGGCGGTGCTTGTGCAGTGGACCCCGCGCTTTATTCTATGCTGAAAGACTTGCGTAAGAAACTCTCCAAGAAATTGGAAGTACCTCCCTATGTTATTTTCCAGGATCCCTCCTTGGAGGCAATGGCAACTATCTATCCGGTGACTTTGGATGAGTTGCAGAACATTCCGGGAGTAGGAGCCGGTAAGGCGAAACGCTATGGGGAAGAGTTCTGTAAGCTGATTAAACGTCATTGTGAGGAAAATGAGATTGAACGTCCTGAAGACTTGCGTGTACGTACCGTAGCCAACAAGTCCAAGATGAAGGTCGCCATCATTCAAGCTATCGACCGTAAGGTGGCCTTAGACGATATTGCCATGTCGAAAGGTATCGAATTTGAGGAATTGCTGGATGAGATAGAGGCTATTGTCTATTCTGGTACAAAGCTCAATATCGACTATTTCTTGGAAGACATTATGGATGAAGATCATCTGCTGGATATATATGATTATTTTAAAGAATCTACCACAGATGATATTGACGATGCCTTGGGTGAACTGGGAGATGATTTCACAGAAGAAGAAGTGCGTTTGGTACGCATTAAGTTCATCTCCGAGATGGCGAATTAACCTTCGGGTTGTGATTTAAAAAAAAGAAAAAAATATTGCGTGTAAATATACGAAATGGAATAAAAACCGTATATTTGCACGCAATAAATTTTAAACGCATAGCCCTATGTCATTTATTGCTGATAAGATTGTAATGGATGGATTGACTTACGATGACGTTTTGTTGATCCCTGCTTACTCTGAGGTACTCCCTAAAACAGTCGAACTCTCGACTAAGTTCTCACGCAACATTGAGTTGAAAATTCCGTTTGTAACAGCTGCTATGGACACTGTTACCGAAGCGAAAATGGCCATTGCCATTGCTCGTGAAGGTGGTATCGGTGTTATCCATAAGAATATGTCTATTGAGGAACAAGCTCGTCAGGTTGCTATTGTAAAGCGTGCCGAAAATGGTATGATTTATGATCCGGTGACTATCAAGAGAGGATCTTCGGTAGCTGATGCATTGGGCTTGATGGCCGAGTATAAGATTGGCGGTATTCCGGTAGTAGATGATGAAGGACATTTGGTGGGAATTGTTACCAACCGCGATCTTCGTTTTGAGAAAGACCATAACAAGCGTATTGATGAGGTGATGACGAAAAGTAACATCGTTACTACCAATCAGACAACCGACTTGGAAGCTGCTGCCCAAATCCTGCAGGAACATAAAATAGAAAAGTTACCGGTAGTTGATAAAGATAATAAATTGGTAGGTTTGATTACCTACAAGGATATTACTAAGGCAAAAGATAAGCCGATGGCCTGCAAAGATAGCAAAGGCCGTCTTCGTGTGGCTGCCGGGGTAGGCGTGACAGTGGATACGCTGGACCGTATGCAGGCATTGGTGGATGCAGGTGCGGACGCCATTGTGATTGATACGGCGCATGGGCACTCTATGTTTGTAATCGAGAAGTTGAAAGAGGCTAAGAAACGTTTCCCGAACATTGATATAGTAGTAGGTAATATTGCAACCGGAGAGGCCGCGAAAGCATTGGTTGAGGCCGGTGCCGACGGTGTGAAAGTGGGTATCGGTCCGGGTTCTATCTGTACCACTCGCGTAGTTGCCGGTGTGGGTGTTCCCCAGTTGTCTGCCGTATATGATGTGGCAAAAGCATTGAAAGGTACGGGTATTCCTCTGATTGCCGATGGCGGTTTGCGTTATTCCGGCGATGTGGTGAAGGCTTTGGCTGCCGGTGGTTATTCTGTGATGATTGGCTCATTGGTGGCCGGAACGGAAGAGTCTCCGGGCGAAACGATTATCTTCAACGGGCGTAAATTCAAGTCTTATCGTGGTATGGGTTCTTTGGAGGCTATGGAACATGGTTCTAAAGACCGTTATTTCCAGAGTGGAACAAGTGATGTGAAGAAGCTCGTACCGGAGGGTATCGCTGCTCGTGTTCCTTATAAGGGCACTCTATATGAGGTTATCTACCAGTTGACCGGTGGTTTGCGTGCAGGTATGGGGTATTGCGGTGCGGCTAATATCGAAAAGCTGCACGATGCCAAATTTACCCGTATCACTAATGCCGGCGTGCTTGAAAGCCATCCGCATGATGTTGCAATCACCAGCGAGGCGCCGAATTACAGCCGTCCTGAATAAAGGAAACATACACACTTAACGATATATGCCCGGAAAGTAAAACTATACTTTTCGGGCATTGTTCTTATTGGACGGAAGATTTATTGAGGAGTACGTATGGTTTTTTCGATGTGAAATGGGCATATTATTTCTGAAATTGTATCTTTGTGTCGTATCTGCATTTGATTTTGTTCGTTTCTTTAAAAAGGTGATTATGATAAAGAGTTGTTTGGCGGTGATCTTTCTTTGGTTGGGTTGGAATGTTTTTGCTCAGCAGGATCCGGTGTTGATGCGTATTAATGGAAAGGATGTGCTCCGTTCTGAATTTGAGTATAGCTATAACAGGGATAAATCATTGCTCGCTCTTAAACACGCTACACCGGGAAAATATGTAGAGCATTTTGTGAATTTCAAACTGAAAGTAGGTGATGCTGAAGCTGCCGGTTTGGATACGGCTTTTGCTTTCTGCGAGGAAGTGGAGAACTATCGTGCCCGGCTGGTAGAATCATACCTGACCGATACGGTTGAAGCGGATGCTGCTGCCCGCCGGTGGTATGACAGGATGAAGGCTCATCATCGTGGAGGACAGATACGTGTGCGCCATATATTCAAATATCTTCCTCAGAATGTTTCCGGTGATGCGCTTCGCGATGCAGTTGCCCGTATGGACTCCATTCATGAGTATCTTCGGAAGAATCCGGGAGACAATGCTTTTAATGCTTGTGTAGAGCGCTTTTCTGATGAAAAACGGTCATTATGGGTGAGTTGGCTTCAGATGCCGCTGGAATTTGAAGACGTGGCTTTTGAATTGCCGGTAGGTGGCGTGTCTCAGCCTTTTTTTACTCCGCAAGGTATTCATATCGTAAAGGTCCTTGAACGCAAGGAACTACCGCCTTTTGAAAAGGTGAAGGATGAAATAATGGCTCGTCAGTCCCGGCATGAAGCGGACCGGGGGGCGGAAGTGCAGGTGGAGAAACTGAAGAAAGAATACCGGTACACTCCCGACAAGGCTGGTGTGGATGAACTGACGAATTCGGGGCATACCAGCCGCACTCTGTTCACATTGGCAGGAAGGAGCTATACGGGAACCGATTTTGCCCGTTTTGCTGCGGCTTATCCGGCAGATGTGCGCAAGCAGCTGGACGCTTTCATAATGAAAACCGTACTTGATTATGAAAATACATGTTTGGAGCAGAAATATCCGGATTTACGTTGTTTGGTGCAAGACTACAAGGAACAGGCGCTGTTGAAGAAAATCATAGACAAGGAAATCCGTAAACGGGCTGCGACGGATGAAGCCGGTTTAAAAGCCTATTTTGAGAAGCATCGGTCCGATTATCAGTGGGAAGAACGGAGATATAGAGGAATTGTCCTGCATGGCGTGAGTAAACGTGTTGTCAAGCAGGCGCGTAAGTTCTTGAAAAGCTTGCCGGAAGAAGAATGGAAAGATGCCATACGCTTGACTTTTAATGCCGGTGCGCAACCGCAGATACAAGTCGAACAGGGCGTGTTTGCTCCCGGTGACAATGCGTATGTTGATGATTTGGTGTTTAAGGGTAAGGATGCAACGCCTTTGGTGTCATTTCCTTTTACTGCTGTGTTGGGCAAGAAAGTGAAAGGGCCGGATGACTATCAGGAAGTAAAAGACAGGCTGGTTGCGGATTATCAGACCTACTTGGATGGCCGTTGGGTGGACCGTTTACGCTCTTCGGCTAAGGTTGAAATAAACCAAGAGGTTTTAAAAACCGTTAATAATCACTGATGCAACCGATTAAAGCAGTATCTTCGTACCTTAAAAACAGTAAATATCAGTTGGTAATGCGAACAATCTGTTTGGGGCTTTTAATTCTTCTTGTCTGTGGATCATGCAAGGAACAGCACGATCATGGAGGGCGAACACCGTTAGTGGAATTGGATGGCAACTTCCTTTACCATGAAGATTTGCAAGCGGTACTTCCTGCGGGGTTGTCGAAGGATGATAGCCTGTTGTTTGCAGAGCATTACATACGCAACTGGGCGGAAGAAGTGCTGTTGTATGAGAAGGCGAAAAGCAATATTCCCAACAGTGGTGAGATTGACAAGCTGGTGGAGAACTACCGGAAAGCGTTGATTATGCATACCTATCAGCAGGCATTGATGAATCAGACCCTTTCCAAGGAAATTTCGGAAACGGAACTGGCCGATTACTATGAGAAGCATCAGGAACTTTTCAAGGTAGAGCGTCCTTTGATGAAGGGATTGTTCATCAAAGTTCCTCTTAAGGCTCCCCAGTTGGGCAATGTCCGCCGTTGGTACAAAACCGAGACCCGCGAAGCAGTAGAACATTTGGAAAAATACAGTTTGCAGAATGCTGTGAAGTACGAGTACTTTTATGACAAGTGGGTGCCGATAGCCGAAGTGATGGATCTGATACCGCTGAAGGTGTCCGATGCCGGAGAATACCTGAATAAGAACCGTCATGTAGAGCTGAAAGATACTGCTTTCCATTACTTCCTGAATGTGAGTGATTTTCGTACGGTGGGAGAACAGGAACCGTACGAATTCGCCCGTACTCAGGTGAAGGATATGATGCTGAACATGAAGCAGGTGGAGTTTATGGAACAAGTAAAAGAAGACTTGTACCGACGTGCCGAGAAGAGAGAGAAAATTAAATATTATTAGTATAAGACACCAAGAATGAAAAAGTGTATGAACTTTAAGTTTGTAGTTTTATTTGCCTTGACGCTGTTAGCCGGTTCTACCGTTTATGGACAAGACAATGTGATTGACGAGGTAGTGTGGGTAGTAGGCGACGAGGCTATATTGAAGTCCGAAGTGGAAGAAGCGCGTATGAGCGCCTTGTATGAAGGACGTAAGTTCGATCGCGACCCTTATTGCGTGATACCGGAAGAAATAGCTGTGCAAAAGTTGTTCCTGCATCAGGCAGCGCTCGACAGTATTGAAGTCTCCGAAGCCGAGGTTATTCAGCGTGTGGACTATATGACGAATATGTATATCACCAATATCGGTTCACGCGAGAAAATGGAGGAATACTTCAATAAAACTTCCAGTCAGATTCGCGAAACTTTGCGCGACAACGCTCGTGAAGGTCTGAAAGTGCAGAAGATGCAACAGAAGCTGGTTGGTGAAATCAAGATTACGCCTGCCGAGGTGCGCCGTTACTTCAAAGACCTGCCGCAAGACAGCATCCCCTATATTCCGACACAGGTAGAGGTTCAGATTATCACTCAGCAGCCTAAGGTTCCTTTGGAAGAGATAGAGAATGTGAAAAAGCGTTTGCGCGATTTCACCGACCGCATCACAAAGGGTGAGACCAGCTTCTCTACGTTGGCCCGTATGTATTCCGAAGATCGTGCTTCGGCCATTCGCGGTGGTGAGATTGAATTCTCCGGACGTGGCATGTTGGATCCTGCCTATGCTAATGTCGCTTTCAACTTGCAAGATCCCAACAAAGTATCCAAAATCGTGGAGTCTGAGTATGGCTTTCATATCATCCAGTTGATAGAGAAGCGGGGCGATCGTATCAAGACCCGCCACATCTTGTTGAAGCCGCATATTCCGGAAGCAGCTCTGACGGCAGGGATGTCGCGTCTGGATTCTATTGCCGATGACATTCGCAATGGAAAGTTCTCTTTTGAGGAAGCGGCATCGGTGCTTTCGCAGGATAAGGATACACGCAATAATCATGGTCTGTTGCCCAATCCCAATAATAATACTTCCAAGTTCGAGATGCAGGAACTGCCGCCTGAGATAGCAAAAGTGGTGGATAAGATGAAGGTGGGCGAGATTTCCGAAGCATTCACGATGATTCCGCAGAAAACCGGAAAGGAAGAATGTGTTATCGTGAAACTGAAGAGCCGCACTAACGGGCATAAGGCAACTGTTGCCGACGACTACCAGAACCTGAAAGAAATAGTTCTGGAGAAACGTCGCGACCAGATGTTGGACAAATGGATTCGTGAAAAACAGAAACATACCTACGTCCGCATCAACGAAAATTGGAGAAACTGTACATTCAAGTATCCGGGATGGATAAAAGACTGATATTTGGTTTGATATGTCTGTTCGGCGTTTGCTTGCTGAGTGCGCAGGACAGGAAAAACGAGCCTGACAGGAAAAAGAAACGTGTAGATTTGCTCTATGCCGATGAAGCGCAGGCGGACAAGCAGTCGCGTCCCGACGTACAGGTGCTGATAGGATCTGTCAGGATGAAGCATGACAGCATGTACATGTTTTGTGACAGCGCTCTGATTTACGAGAAAATCAATTCCGTTGAGGCTTTCGGCAATGTCCGCATGGAGCAGGGGGACACCTTGTTCATATATGGTGATTACCTGTATTATGACGGAATGTCGCAGCTTGCCATGTTGCGTGAGAATGTGCGCATGATTAACCGTAACACAGAGCTCACTACGGACAGCCTGAATTACGACCGTCTTTACAACTTAGGCTATTATTTTGATGGCGGTACGTTGACCGATGAAGAAAACGTACTGACTTCCGAATGGGGAGAATACAGTCCGGCCACCAAACTGGCTGTGTTCAACCATGAGGTGAAGTTGGTGAATCCGAAGTTTGTCCTCACTTCCGATACGCTGAAATACAGTACGGAATCTAAAATCGCTACGATTCTGGGACCTTCTGATATTGTCAGCGACAAAAATCATATCTATTCGGAACGCGGGATATATAACACCGTTTCCGAGCAGGCGGAACTGTTGGACCGTTCGGTCCTGACCAACGAAGGTAAGAAACTGGTGGGTGACAGCCTGTTCTACGACCGTAAGCTGGGGTATGGCGAAGCCTTTGATAACGTGCAGATGAATGATACGGTAAACAAGAATATGCTTACCGGTGATTATTGCTTCTACAACGAACTGACGGGTAATGCCATTGCCACCCGGCGTGCCGTTGCCATCGACTATTCTCAGGGCGACAGCCTTTTCATGCATGGTGATACCTTGCGGCTGGTGACCTACAATCTGAATACTGATTCCACTTATCGTGAAATGCGTGTTTATCATAAAGTGCGTGCTTATCGTACGGACGTGCAGGCGGTATGCGACTCTTTGGTCTACAACTCCAAAGATTCCTGCATGACGATGTACACCGATCCGGTCTTGTGGCATGGCGCGCAGCAATTACTTGGAGAAGAGATAAAAGTCTACATGAATGATAGTACCATTGACTGGGCGCATATCATCAATCAGGCATTGGCGGTGGAGCAGAAAGATTCTGTTCACTACAATCAGGTGACAGGCAAAGAGATGAAGGCTTTTTTCATCAATGGAGATATGCGTCGTGTGGATGTAAACGGTAATGTCCTGATTGTTTTCTATCCGGAAGAGAAAGACAGTACGATGATTGGCATGAACTATGCCGAAGGCAGTTTTCTGCGCATTTTCCTGAAAGACCGTAAGATGGAAGAAGCCGCTTTGATAGGCAAGTCCAATGGGGTGTTGTATCCTATGGATCAGATACCGGCGGACAAAATGCGGCTGCCTTCGTTTGTGTGGTTCGATTATATCCGTCCGCTGAATAAGTATGACATCTTTGAATGGCGAGGCAAAAAAGCGGGTGAGACATTGCAGAAAAGTGATCGGAAACCTTTAACTTCGCCAAGAGATATGCACATAAAACGAACTAAAAAATAACGCTATGGGAATGTTTACAATGCGCAAGCCGCGAGGATTTAACCATTCATATATCTATGTGGATGAGCGGAAAGAGAAGCTGGCTAAAATGGAAGAAGATGCCAAACGCGAATTAGGCATGCTGCCGGAGAAGGAGTTTTCGCCTGAAGATATCCGGGGGAAGTTCGTTGAAGGCACCACCCATCTGAAGCGTCGTAAAGAGAGCGGGCGTAAGCCTGTGCATTTGGGGATAATACTGGTTGTCATAGCCCTGCTGATCTATTTGTGGTATGCTATAACCAACGGTGTCATCTAAGTTGTCTATATTCTTATTCTTTATATTTTATACTTAATACTTGCCATGAGCGATATCATTCATTTGCTGCCCGATTCGGTTGCGAACCAGATTGCTGCCGGAGAGGTGATCCAGCGTCCGGCATCCGTCATCAAGGAATTGGTAGAAAATGCGATTGATGCAGAAGCCAGAGAGATACATGTGCTGGTAACGGATGCGGGGAAGACCGGCATCCAGGTTATCGACGACGGAAAGGGCATGTCCGAAACGGATGCCCGTTTGTCTTTTGAGCGCCACGCCACTTCCAAGATACGCGAAGCCTCCGATTTGTTTGCTTTGCGCACGATGGGATTTCGTGGAGAAGCGCTGGCATCCATTGCCGCGGTGGCGGAAGTGGAGTTGAAGACCCGTCCTGCCAATGAGGAACTCGGTACGCGGTTGCTGATTGCCGGCTCTAAGGTAGAGAGCCAGGAGGCTGTGTCCTGTCCTAAGGGGAGCAATTTCTCCGTAAAGAACCTGTTTTTCAATGTCCCTGCCCGCCGCAAGTTCCTGAAGGCGAACTCAACGGAGCTGAGCAATATCCTGGCGGAGTTTGAGCGTATTGCTTTGGTGCATCCGGATGTCGCTTTCTATCTGTATAGCAATGATACGGAATTGTTCAACCTGCCTGTCATGCCATTGCGGCAGCGTATTCTTGCCGTATTCGGCAAAAAGCTGAACCAGCAGTTGTTGTCGGTGGATGTGGATACGACGATGATAAAGGTTTCGGGTTTTGTTGCAAAGCCGGAGACGTCCCGCAAGAAAGGCGCACACCAGTACTTTTTTGTAAACGGGCGTTACATGCGCCACCCCTATTTCCACAAAGCGGTGATGGACGCTTATGAGCAACTGATTCCTGCCGGAGAGCAAATATCCTACTTCATCTATTTTGAAGTTGATCCAGCCAATATAGATGTGAACATTCATCCAACAAAGACAGAAATCAAGTTTGAGAACGAACAGGCCATTTGGCAGATACTTTCGGCTGCCGTTAAGGAGTCGCTTGGAAAGTTCAATGCTGTGCCGTCCATCGATTTCGATACGGAAGGGATGCCCGACATCCCTACATTCGAGCAGAGTCGCCCTATCGAACCGCCTAAAGTTCATTATAATGCGGATTTCAATCCTTTCAAGACTTCGTCCGCTTCGTCCTACGGCGGGGGCAGCTATTCCCGTCAAAGTGTGGAGTGGGAAGGGTTATACTCCGGCTTGGAGAAAGCAAGCAAGATGAACGAACCTGCTGCGGAGGAACCTCTTGATTTCGAGACAACCGTCTCAGATGTGAAGGAGCCTGCCTCTGAGCTTTCCCAGTCTCCTTCTCTGTATTCCGGTGAGTCCTCTTCCATGGAAAAGGGAGCGCAGCATCTGCAATTCAAAGGACGTTTTATTCTTACTTCCGTAAAATCCGGTTTGATGCTGATAGACCAGCATCGTGCGCATGTGCGGGTGCTGTTCGATCGTTATATGAACCAGATTCGCCAGAAGCAGGGGGTGTCTCAGGGCGTGTTGTTCCCGGAGATCGTCCAGTTGCCGGCTTCCGAAGCGGCGGTGTTGGAGAGCCTGTCGGACGATTTGGCGGCAGTAGGTTTCGACCTGAGTCCTTTGGGCGGAGGCAGTTACGCTATCAACGGCATCCCTTCCGGCATCGAAGGGCTGAATCCGGTGGAGCTGGTGCGTAATATGGTGCATACCGCTATGGAAAAAGGCAGCGATGTGAAAGAAGAAGTCCGGACAATCCTTGCGCTGACATTGGCGCGCGCGGCGGCTATCGTCTACGGGCAGGTGTTGAGCAATGATGAAATGTCCAACCTCGTAGACAGTCTGTTTGCCTGTGCCACGCCTAATTATACGCCCGACGGACGTACGGTGCTTTCTACCATTAAAGAAGAAGATATTGAAAAACTGTTTTTGAAGTGATCTTTAAGCAGGCTCTTTAAAAAAAAATCTTTTTTTCAGAACCTTTTAGTTTTGCTGGTGTTAATTAATCAGTTTGAATGATAAAGAATTTAATTAACCAACTTAACTATTTTAGGTATATGAAAAAGATTCTAATGTTGCTGGCATTGGCCGGCGTATCTTCTGCCGCTATGGCGCAGCAAAAACCTGTCGTTGTGGAACAGGTCGACATTATTCAGGTACAGGACAAGTACCAAGTAATCACAAATCCATTTTGGAGCAACTGGTTCTTTTCTATCGGAGGCGGTGCATCGGTGATGTATGGAGATAACGACCAGCAGTTGGGCGACTTCGGCAAGCGCATCAGTCCTACGATGAACATCTCTGTCGGCAAATGGTTTACTCCGGGTCTCGGATTGCGTTTGCAGTATAGCGGTCTTCAGGCAAAAGGTTTCACGATGGATCCGTTTGCCGATTATGTAAAGGGCACTCAACGTGAAAACGGTTCGTACAAGCAACGCTTTGAGTATATGAACTTTCATGGTGATGTGATGTTCAATCTGAATGCCTTGTTTGGCGGTTACAATCAATACCGCGTATATGAGATAATTCCTTATTTGGGTGCCGGTATCACTCATAACTATACCAAGCCCCATCGTCAGGCCCTGTCGGTGAACGCCGGTATTATCAACCGCTTCCGCATTTCGAATGCGATCGACATTAATTTGGAGCTGAGTGCAATGGGGACTGAGGACAAGTTTGACGGAACAGTTGCCGGTAAGGGTTATGACGGTGTGTTCAGTGCAACGCTCGGTCTGACCTACCACTTCCCGAAACGCGGTTTCAACCGTCCGATGCCGCAGTTGATTTCAGCGCTTGAACTCTCTGCCATGCAACAGCAGATTGCTGAAATGGCTGCTGCCAACCAACAGCTCGAATCGGCTCTGACCGCTGCACAGAACAGACCGGTAGAGGTTGCTGAAACTGAAGTTGTCGTTACCGATCCGAATATCGCGCCGCGTACCGTATTCTTCAATATAGGTTCTGCCGAGGTGTCTCCGCGTGAGGTGATGAACATCTCTTATCTGGCCAAACAGATGCAGGAATTCCCGAACGCGACTTACACCGTAAACGGTTATGCCGACTCTGCCACAGGTACTCCTGAGTTCAACAAGGAGTTGAGCTTGAAACGTGCACAGGCAGTGGTGGATGTTTTGGTGAAGGACTACGGAATCTCTGCCGACCGCCTGAAGATTTCTGCCGACGGTGGTGTTGACAAGTTCGGACAGCCCATCCTGAATCGTGTGGTACTGGTGAAATCTGCTAACTAACAGATAAATAATGGAAAAGAACAAGGGCTGTATCCGGTGACGGGTACAGCCCTTTCTTGTATGCTTTTTTACCACAGAGGGTACAGTATTAAAGGAAGAATCCTCTGTGAAACTCTGTCTCCTCTGTGGTGAAACCTTTATTCTGCGCTGAACTTTTTCACTTGTTCCGCAATCAGTTCCGCGTCGTCAAAATAGTTGATTTTCATGGCGCGACGCACATCGTCCAATGTTGCGGCGGCTGTTTCGCGTGCTGTTTCGCAACCTTTTCTCAGCATCTCGTAGATGGCGGGAATGTCCTTTTCGAACTCCTTGCGGCGATTACGAATCGGTTCCAACGTCTCCTGCATGATGTTGTTGAGGAAACCTTTCACTTTCATGTCGCCCAGTCCGCCACGTTGGTAGTGCGCCTTCAATTCTTCCAGAGAGGGGTAGTCGGGCAGGTATCGTTCAAAATGTTCGGGGCGGCAGAAGGCGTCCAGATAAGTAAATACGGTATTGCCCTCAATCTTGCCCGGATCCTGCACGCGCAGGTGGTTGGGGTCGGTGTACATGCTTTTCACTTTCTTCTGCACCTCGTCCGCTGTGTCGGAAAGGTAGATGCAGTTGCCCAACGACTTGCTCATCTTGGCTTTTCCGTCTGTTCCCGGCAGGCGCAGGCAGGCTGCGTTGTCCGGCAGAAGGATTTCGGGCTCTACCAGTGTGTCGCCGTAGATGAAGTTGAAGCGGCGTACGATTTCGCGGGCCTGCTCAATCATCGGTTCCTGGGCTTCGCCTACGGGAACGGTGGTGGCGCGGAAGGCCGTAATGTCCGCAGCCTGACTGATGGGGTAGGTGAAGAAACCTACCGGGATGCTCGTCTCGAAGTTGCGCATTTGGATTTCCGTCTTCACCGTCGGGTTGCGCTGCAGGCGTGATACGGTGACGAGGTCCATATAGTAGAATGTGAGTTCGCACAGTTCCGGTATTTGCGACTGGATGAAGATGGTGCTCTTTGCCGGATCCAGTCCGCATGCCAGATAGTCGAGTGCCACTTCAATAACGTTCTGACGTACTTTCTCAGGGTTCTCCATGTTGTCTGTCAATGCTTGTGCATCGGCTATGAACACGAATGTCTTGTCATACAGTCCGGAGTTCTGCAACTCCACTCTGCGTCTCAATGAGCCTACATAATGTCCGATGTGCAGGCGTCCTGTGGGCCGGTCGCCCGTAAGGATGATTTTTTCTTTTGCCATATCTGTATTTATTATTTTTTCCTTATAAAATCCTGTCTGTTGTAACGGAATGCAAAGATACCATTATTTTCATCTAATGCAGTGCATTGCCCTAAAAATTAAACGGCGAAAGCCATGCTCTGTGGCGGGAGCCTTGTCCGCTCCATGAATATCGGGCATTTTTTTCATTATATTGCTGTGCAGACATCTTTCCCTTGTATTATGAAGTTCTTATTGTAGCGATGCAGTCTTAGAATCAAGCTTTCATTTTCAAGAATGAAAGTTTGATTTTTGTAAATGAAAGCTTAATTCCTATAAATGAAAGCTTGATTCTAAGACTGCATTGTTACAAATGTAACTATTCTTTTCGGATAAGAAATTTATTTCTTTGATTAATTTGCTCAAATCGTAAATAAGTCGTTACTTTGCACAAATTTTAAAGACAGTTATGCAATCGCAGGAAATGAGAAGTACATACAACCTTCGTTCGAATGAATTTCATTCGTTAGCCGTCGGTTTCTCTTTTTCCGAAAACAATATTTTTAGTTCTTTGGTAATGCGTTAATCCTTAATCGGGGTAACGCATTTTTTTTGTATAGGTGGGAAGAACGTAAAAAATGAACTTACATAGATAACAAAAGAGATATGGAAAAGAATTTGAAGAAAGTGCTTGTTTTGGGCTCAGGTGCGCTCAAGATCGGTCAGGCGGGAGAGTTTGACTATTCCGGTTCGCAGGCTTTGAAGGCTTTGCGTGAAGAGGGTATAAGTTCGGTATTGGTGAACCCGAACATTGCTACAATCCAAACATCGGAAGGTATTGCCGATCAGGTTTATTTCTTGCCGGTGACTCCTTATTTTGTAGAGGAAATCATCAAGAAAGAACATCCGGATGGCATTTTGTTAGCTTTTGGCGGACAGACCGCACTGAACTGCGGTGCGGAACTCTATACCAACGGCGTTTTAGATAAATACGGCGTACGTGTGCTGGGAACCTCCGTAGAGGCTATTATGTACACCGAAGACCGCGACCTTTTTGTGAAGAAGCTGGACGAAATAGAGATGAAGACGCCCGTCAGCCAAGCTGTGGAAAGCATGGAAGACGCCCTCGCCGCAGCCCGCAAAATCGGTTACCCCGTAATGGTGCGTTCGGCCTATGCCTTGGGCGGACTGGGCAGCGGTATCTGTGCCAACGAGGAAGAATTCCTGAAACTGGCCGAGAGCTCTTTTGCTTTCTCCAAGCAGATTCTGGTGGAAGAGTCCTTGAAGGGCTGGAAAGAGATTGAATTCGAGGTGATCCGCGATGCCAACGACCACTGCTTCACCGTAGCAAGCATGGAAAACTTCGATCCGCTGGGCATCCATACGGGTGAGTCCATCGTGGTTGCGCCTACCTGCTCGCTTACCGACGAACAGGTGAAAATGTTGCAGGAACTTTCTACGAAATGTATCCGCCACCTCGGCATCGTGGGCGAATGTAATATACAGTATGCATTCAATGCCGAAACCAACGACTACCGCGTGATTGAGGTGAATGCCCGTCTGTCGCGTTCTTCCGCACTGGCATCCAAGGCCACCGGCT
>ENA-OPMG01001235-OPMG01001235.1-human-gut-metagenome-genome-assembly--contig:-NODE-1235-length-16169-cov-3.812523_pt1 | contig 16169 bp, 10 predicted proteins | sample MGYA00241522_ERZ501741 | MGnify/ENA primary metagenome ERZ501741 (study PRJEB25962, sample SAMEA2042616) | human gut metagenome | biome: human gut; feature: human-associated habitat; material: faeces...
TCGTAAACACTTGTCATGACAATGCCATGTACAAGCTCAAGGAAGATTTTCCGACCATGAAAACTTCTGACACCAGGCTGTTATGCTATATTTTTGTAGGATTCTCACCACAAGTAATTAGCTTATTCATGAAGGATACGGTGGCTAACGTATATGCTCGAAAATCACGGCTCAAATCACGTATCAAATCTGCAAAAATAGTAAATAAAGAACTGTTTTTAAATCTTTTGGGATAAAACGGTACATTATTTACGGTAATATATTTTTGACAGGTAAAGGCGCATTTCAGTAATTATATGGATAAAACAAGGAATATGCTTGGCGAGATGAAATAACTATACACAATCCATCTTATAAGTTGTGATCAAGAAAAACAATATCAAAACAGATTTGAACAGTCTTCTTAAAAAGGCAAACAATCTACTTTTGCTTATATATTTGGAGAAGTAGCTAATTTGAAACATAATGCTTTAAATATATCTGACGGATACAATTCAGGAACAGATAACAGTTTATTTTTTTATTATATAAGAACATGCAAAAAAAGAATTTATTCGGAATACTTATTTTAATTGCTTATTTCGCTTCCTGTAATCAAATACATAAAACCCACTATGAGAATGGATGGTATCACATCCTATCACAGCAAAAAGACAGTATTGCTAAAGAGTCTATTGTAACAGTAAAAGATTTTGTTTCGTTACGAATGGATTCTGATGAAAATGGGACATGCGTAATTGTGGGGCAAATAAGCAAGCATAAACTAAAAAAATGGGCAAAAGAAACAGAAAAGGCAATTGGCAAACATATAGCTTTTGTACTTGACGATACGGTAATCACAAATCCAAAGGTGAATGCAAGAATTGAAAACGGTGTTTTTCAAATATCGTTACCTCATGGCTACGATTTAAAAAACATATATAATAAAATTAGGAAAGAGAAAATAGATTCTATTGAAAGTATATTCAAAGGTTGGGAGAAAGATTCCATCTATTACTCATCCAAAGAGAAAGCCGATTCAATTGTGTTTGCGATAGACTACTGGGAGGCTTCTGAATGGGTGGATATGTCGGTCAATCCCGAAGATCATTATTGGTGGGGAGATTTAGATACTGCCACCTACAGCAAATTAGAATCTGCCTTATGCGAAGAAATTGCCAAGCCAAATTTCAGCAGCCGTGCAGAAGATTATATGAAGTTGGATACATATAAGAGGTACAAGGCGTATCTTTGCGAAAATGCAGACTATATTAATCTCATGTTTCAAGGTTTCTTGTTTACAGAACCGGCTACCGGACTATGCGGGTTTCTAGTGGATGATATAGTGAGAAGCCGATATCCCACTGCCCCAAGTATTCGGGTAATGACCTTAAAGATAGATAACCAAGATGACGAGATGTTCGCCAAGTTGAAATATCAGAAAGCTATTTGGCGGTTGATGAATAAAGAAAGAGATGCGAAGAGTAACAAGCAATGAGAATGGTAGCTATGAGTAATTTGAAAAACAAAGTATTAACAGCAATGGGTATCATAAAATACTCATTTGGTTTCTGACGATTATTCCTGTCGGTATTCCTTTATGTGCTATTATTGGGCTTATGTATGGTATTAAAAATAAAGATACAATATTTACCAAATGCTCTGCCGTAGCTTTATTTGTTGGAATAGCTTGTATTGTTTATACTCTATTAGTTATAAAATCTACGTAGATTGAAATATTTACCAAATATGTGAATAAAAGATTATCAATAAATATAGGGAAACAAACCAAAGGTGTATGGATATAAATAAGGTTATTAATGATGTCTTCAAAATTGTACTAAATATTTTATTTGTATTTACAAAGAGTTATTTGACAACATAGCACCGCAAATCGCTGAAATTTGCACGGTTGCTAATTCGTTACCTCTATTTCTCAAATACTCTGCTAAAAGTTTATTCTTCAATCGGTTAAATCCAACCGATGAAAATCTAAAATAAAAATACACGATAAAGATATAAAAGAAATCGTGTTTTGTTTAGGTAGATTTTACACCGCTCGATATGCTTAAAAATTATCGTCAAAGTTGTAACGAATAAATCAGCAGCTTCCATACTCTGTTCACTTTCTTGGGAATAACCCAACAGATGCTTGACATCCTCTCCTTTTTTTGGGGGGGTAAAAGTTATTTTTTTCTCCTGAAAATAAAATGGCCTTGGTAGTCTTGAAGTCCTATATCAACTTTTCATATTCATAACTGATTAAATATTTAACTAGTAATATTCGTTACCAGTTATTTAGTGGTGTTCAGATTGCCCCTCTTCATTCACTAACCAATCCTAAATCGTTAATGTGATTCGTCAGTAATTAGCAAATTTCCTTAATATTTAGTCCCTCCAGACTATTATTAAGGCAAGAAAAAACAAATCCGTTTAATTCGGAGGCAAAGTCAACAGTATACAGATAGATGAAATCTCCTTTATAGAACATATCTCCTTTACGGCTTTTAACGAAGTAATACATTTGAAAGACTGTATTCATTTACAACAACTGATCAAAGTTAGGATTAAGGTACTTGCTGCGGATTCAAGCTACACTAATAATATCAATTTAAAAAGTTTTACAAAACACTTCTTTAAGTACAAGGTCTGAGCTATCTAAATTGCTCCATTTCGTAAGATTTGATGGTCAGAACTCAGCCATGAAAGTGCTACCAGATTGAAAGGAAGTTTTAAAATGTAGAAATAATATTATTTACAGACCAGAATAAAAAGCCAGAAACAGGGAAGTGGAAATATTTTGGATTTTCTTTGGAGTACATACGTTCAATGCGGTATGTATGATTGAAAAGGTCACGAAGAAAAAAAAAGAACGGCAGCATAATCTGACTAAAATAAGAGGAGAGAGTGGGTGAACTTCACCTAAAAATGAGGTATATAATGCATGGATGGAAAAAATAGGAATATGTAAATGATATTCTATAAAAAATGGAAGACTGGGGCTTTTCGAAAAAATGAAGAGAAAAAAAATTATATAAAGTGTTTTTTTATTAACTTATAGGAAAGAACATCTTATGAAAGAGAATCAATTTATTTTTCAAATCATTCGTATTTGTTTGTGTCATAAAAAGTCTTAAAACAAAGTTTATTTGAATATTAGATACTCATTATATCTTTGTGCCTTCAAACAAAGAGTACATTAAATCAGAACAAACAGCCGTTTGCACGAGCATTGAATTTAACTTTATAATAAATCTAGCTGTGTGGTGAGAGATGAGACTGCTAGCGAGATAATCTATTTATTAGAACTTAAGTGCCCCTATTGCATGAGTGAATGTTCAAGAGTATGGCCTGAATGATATCAAATGAGTACAGAAAGCGACTCGAAACGATATGGAAGATAGCTATATGATACCCTCTAAAAGTAAATCTATCAAGAGACGTCAGACGTTTATGACAATGTTTTTTTAACAATACGATGTCACAACACATAGCTTTTGTAGATGAGTTATTTTAAGATAATATTGGTGACAACAACCGACTTTTGTATGGTACCTCATTTCAATATCCTTAAGTTCGTCAGTATCCCCTCGGAAAACGTTTTGTCGTGGACTTGCGAGTACCTATCTCTTGCTGTTCAAGAAATCTTGTGCTATAGAAGATTTATTGTGTATGGTTTGAACACACGTTTTTGATCATCCACAATTATAGTTGAGTGATACCACCTTCAACTTGTAAAAAGAATGTTCCGTTTGTTGGATAAAATACTTTTTGAATTGGCCATCCTTTCTTGATTTTTATAGAATATGCTAAAAATACATTCAATTTTTACTTTGAATGGCTCATTCACTAATTAAGAATAATATTATAGGGAATATATGGTATTTGTGAAATATCATAAAAAGGGTCTTTTTCAAACACTGTTAGGGATACTGTAACAGTCGGTGTTATAATAGTGTATCACTCTATTATGAAGATTGACCATATAATCAGAATTAGCAATGTGAAACATATTTTTTTAAGTTTGATATTGGAATAATATTGTTTTTTTATGCTTTTCGAACAGATGTTAGTTCAATGTGAGATAAAATAATGTTTCATAACACTAAGGTGTTGATTGTTAGATGTATATGAATTGAGGTGTTAGATTTTTAAAATCATTTTATAATTCAAATACAATTTCGCTTTATTATTTTTGCTGGCAAAGAAAAAGTAAGAAAAATCTGACTTTTTTATTTATGAGTACTCATTAGCATTTTATCTATTAATTTAAATTTATCAAAAATGAAAACTAAACCTTTTTTAAAATCGATGGCATTAGTGATTTGTTGCTTAACTTCTTTTGTATTGGTATCATGTGATAAGGATGATGATAAGCCCAATTTAAAAATCAGTCCTAATAAAGTAGAAGTTGCAGTTGGTAAAACGGTTACTGTGTCTGTTAGTAATGGTACTGCACCATATACGACGAAATCAAGTGATGCAAAAATCGCAGTTGCGAAATCAGATAAAAATGCGATTGTAATTACCGGTGTAAAAGATGGTTCAGCAATGATAACTATTACGGACCGGAAGGGAGTTACAGGAAAAGTTGCTGTAACTGTAAGAACTGTAAAAGAGACCCCAAAAACTCCAAAAGGACTGGATTTTGATAAACAATCTATTACTGTGAGTGTTGGAAAAGATGGTATAGTAACAGTAAAAGGTGGTGCACAGCCATATTCTGCCGTTGCGAAAGATGTCAATATTGCTACGGTATCAGTCAAGGAAAATAAAGTCAACATAAGAGGAGTTAAGGCAGGAAAAACTACTATTACAGTTACAGATAAGGATAAGAAAACGGGAACTATCAATGTGACGGTTAAATAGTTTTCTTTTTTTTCTAATTTTATTGTAATGCATAGCGAGTGAGACGAAGATAATTTCGTTATATACTGCTATGCATTTACAATAAGTCTTTGTATATAATGATCTTGCGAGTTATAATTAACCTCAAATTATATGTTAAATATTTTAAATTATGAAATTGATTAAATTGCATTTATTGGTAGCAGCCATGATAATAGTAACATCAGGCTGTGTTGGATCTGGGAAGAAATATAAACAACAAGAAAATAGTGCTGCCGGAGTAGTGGATAGCAAAAACAAAGATTGTTATGGCACCTATGAAGGCATATTACCTTGTGCCGACTGTGGTGGCATCAAAACGACATTGAAAATTAATAGTGATGCAACTTATGATTTGCGGAGTGAGTATCTGGGTGAGGAGAATGGTATTTTTGAAGAGAGCGGTGTATATAATATGATAGGCGAAAACATCATTGAACTGGTTACTCCTTCATCGGGTGCCAAAACATATTATAAAGTTCTCGACGACGCAGTGGTCTTGTCTGACAGTACGGAAATCTTCAACAATAGCGGGCGGCTCGCAGCACAATATATATTGAAAAGACAGTAATGTTTATGTGTGATAGGACATGTGATTTGTTTAAGGTAGGAAATTTTAACATAAAAAGGTGCCTATTATTTCTTGTCTGTATAATGTTATTAGTTGCTTGTGGTGAGAATGATCCGATTGAATCCCGGAATCGACATCCCAGGCAACAGGAAGAATCTCATAGTGAACAATCCGGATCAGTTCCCGCTGTGGCTAAAGAGGATGTTGCAGCTTATTTTAGATTTGATATGTCTAGAGATATAAATGTTGCGTTAGGACTTGTTGAAGCACAGAAAGAGACGCTGCAGATAAACGGGAAAATGATAAAAATAACTGAGGCTGGAGTGAAAAGGAAAGATTATCAAAAAGGCTCATTTGTGCTATATGTTACAGGCACGGTAAATGGTTCACCTTTTAAGAATGAATTCACTTTTACCGGCTTTGTGAGCAAACCTGACGATTATCAAATGGTTAATGGTGCACAAGCTGAGTGGAAAGCAAATGCTGATTATTATGCAAAGCTTGATTTTGATAGCTTTTACAGATTACATAAAGTGAACATGTTTACAATTGAGAATTTAGGCCGGTTAGTGGACTTTTATTCTATAAATGTAGGGGGAGAAAAATATCTTTTTACTCTGGAAGATCTTGAGAAGACGGTTCTTGAAGATATAAAATATGAGCAAAATCAGCTTTCTTTCTATCTTAGGTACAATAATAGTAGGTCTAAAAAAAGAATATCACTTCTGTTTGACAAGAATAAATATTATGAAGGAAAGGTTACTGTAAATACAGATTTTATAAAACAGAAGTATATGAGAGGGATATATGAAAATCCATCTCTATTTAATGGTCACATTTTTTCATATGATGAAAGTGCGTATGCTGTGGAAATCAGTACAACTCTGAAAGAAAAAAGCGACACAGGCAACATGCTTACACTACATTTAAGCATGTATGCAAAGGGTAATGGTGGCTTGTTGCTTGCAGAATTTGATAAAATATTCACCGGTTTTAAACCCTTAAGTGAATTGAAGAATGAGTTGATAGCCTACTCAACACCGGATTTGCATGAGTTTGTGAAAAATAAACTTAAGAATAGTAATTATGGTGATGTGAAAAATAAGTTTTCCAATTCTATAGATAGATGGATACAGTATGTGGAATTTGTAATTAAGGATCATGATTCATTGCAATGGGAAAAGAATAAATGGAGCAAGAACGTCTTGAATGGTCTCTTTTCTTCTGTAAAGGATATATATTTGGATAATGTAAGATTTGAACTTAACTCCGCCCAATTAAAGGAGATTGGCGGAAAGCGTTTTTTGTATATTGTTTTTCAAATGATTGGTGCTAATGATTTGGTATTGACGAGTGACGCTATTCTTTTTAATATGTCCATACACATACCTTCTTCGTTATAAAATGATTTGTGACAAATTGATCCGGTCCAATATTGTGTTTATATTTAAATTGAAATTCACAATGATATCTAAGACAAAAATATTCCTTTTTTTTCTTGCAAGAGCTTTATTTATTAATGCACAACAATAAGAAAAAAAGAGGAAGTAAAAAATGATTCCGTTTACTAACTTCAGGAGGGTAGTAGTAGCCTCTCTCGACCAATAAATATAAAAAAATCTTTCTATTGGAATGAAGACAAGATAAAAGCTGGCATATCTGTACAAGGAAATTGGCGTAACCAAAACTTTCCAGGTACACTTCCGCAAAGAAAGAATATGGTAACCGGAACATTTGAACGCGATTTCGACATCAATCCTTTCTCTTATGCTTTGGGAATGAGCCGTACTTTGCGTCCTCGAAATATCAACGTGAACTGAAGTATTATCGTAACAATTGGACACCGTTCAATTTTAAACGAATTTAAAAACAATTATATGAGAATCGAAGTACTTGATTTTAAAATAATAATGCTCATCGGTCAAAACTTATCAAGAGATCATTACTGAATATTTTCTGGGAGAAGAATCATTTTGGTTTTAGGGGGCATCTTACACAGGCCCTCCAATATGAACAGGAATAAAAATAGGAAGATTTATTATAGCCTGTTATCATACAGCCGGTAACGATGTGTCGATTTATTTGATTCCCATATCAAAATAATCGGGACAATATATTTAATCGTACTTGATCGTAAAATCATCATTTATAGGTATTGCGTACAATTATGCAATCTGCTATCTTTACAACCTAATGGATAATGCAAGAAAAAAGCGGAAATACAGAGCCATAGTGGCATGCTTATTGTTGCTGACTATGATGCCTTTCTTCTTTGTGAAAGCCTTTCATGTTCACAAAGAAGATTTATGTATATCTCATGATGAGCAACAATCTTCCCATCATGATTCTGCCGATAAATGTGCTATCTGCCTGTTCACTTTATCTTCATTTACCGAAGCCGAGAGCTTTGAGTACAATTGCGTTCAGACAGAGAACCCCGTTGAATATCTTATCCAAAAGGAGAAGGACATTACTGTTACTTTTCCCCTATTGTCTCTCCGCGCTCCTCCTGTCCAACTATTACAATCCCTCTCATGGGTTGCATGCATTATAAGATGACATGTGAAAGAGGGATGCTGTGCCCTTTGGTTATCTTAAACAATTTATAACTTCATTACAATTTTCGTAAAGTATGACATTTCATGCATATTTCCAATATGTGTGTCTATTCATTGTCTGGCTGTGTGCAATATCTCCTACAAGGATGTATGCACAGAAATACCGACAGCAATCAGATACACATAGGACACTGTTGGTTGTAGATAAGGAAACCGGACGTCCGATTGAAGGAGCTTACATCTTATTGGAGAATCAACCCCTTGCCAGTTCAACCGGAGGAAGAATCATTATCCCTTGGAAGACAAATTCCAAGGATACAGTTCTTGTACAGAGTTTGGGCTACAAATCTCAATATATATATTTGAGTGAGGCATTCAAAAAGGTGAATATTCAAACAGTATATCTTTATCCGGAGATAAAAATTCTGGAAGAAGTCATTATTACCGGTGAGTGCTCCGGAGTGACTCGGAATACGGTAAGCAACAACCTTACTTCCTTCGCAATCAATCGCGCATTGGGAACTTCTCTCACCTCTCTGCTTGAACAGGTCAGTGGCGTAAGTTCCATCAGTACGGGGACGACAGTTGCCAAACCTGTCATCCAAGGAATGTATGGCAACCGGATATTAATCATAAACAATGGTTCCCGCCAGACAGGCCAACAATGGGGAGTTGATCATGCTCCTGAAGTGGATATGAACGGAAACGCTTCCATTCGGGTGATAAAAGGTTCTGACGCGGTACGATATGGTTCAGAAGCTTTGGGAGGAATTATTGTCATGGAACAGGCTCCCTTACCCTTCCGGAAGAAGGCCTTGAAAGGAAAGACTTCCATACTTTATGGAAGTAATGGTCACCGTTATGTGCTGACCGGACAGTTGGAAGGCACTTTCCCTTTTCTCCGTGACCTTGCCTGGCGAGTACAGGGGACATATTCAAATTCCGGAGACCGTTCCACCGCAAACTATCTTCTAAATAACACTGGAGCCAGAGAACATCATACCTCCGCTTTACTCGGCTATGACCGTGGACGTTTAAGAATAGAAGGATTCTACAGTCACTTTTACAACCGGACGGGAGTAATGTTCAGTGCCCAGATGGGAAGTGAAGATCTGCTGGCAGAACGTATCCGATTGGGACGTCCCCTGTACACAGATCCTTTCACGCGAAGTATCGCATACCCATATCAAAAAGTTACCCATCAGACAGCCATTGGTAAAATGAAGTTCAGTATGCGGAACGCAGGAAATCTTTACTGGCAAAGTTCCTGGCAGAAGGACGACCGACAGGAAAACCGCATCCGGCGTCTGGGTTCCGACATTCCAGCTGTTTCCCTGCACTTAAACTCATTACAAAACTCTCTCTGCTGGAAATTGAATTATAATTCATGGCAAACAGAGGTTGGGGGACAAATTATGTTCATTGATAATCACAGTCAGGCAGGAACAGGTATTGTTCCCGTTATTCCCAACTATACGGAGACACAGATGGGAATATATGGTATCGGGAAGTATAATTACAGTAAAGGAGGAATTGAAGCAGGTATTCGTTTTGACGGACAGGAAACCCGTGCCAGTGGTTATGACTGGACAGGAAGTCTCTATGGAGGAACAAGAAAGTTCAATAACGTATCATACAGTCTGGGAGGTCATCATCATTTCTCTGACCAATGGAAGCTCACCACTAATTTCGGGCTGGCCTGGAGAGCTCCTCACGTGTATGAATTATATAGCAACGGAAATGAACTCGGATCCGGAATGTTTGTCAAAGGAGATTCTACCATGCACTCCGAAAGGAGCTATAAATGGATATCTTCCATCAGTTACAGCAATAAGGTATTCAGTGCCCGAATGGACGGTTACCTGCAATGGATAAGCGGCTATATCTATGATGAACCGAAGAAAGAAACCATCACTGTTATTTCGGGGGTATACCCTGTATTCCAATACAAACAGACCCCGGCTTTCTTTCGCGGAATGGATTTTGACTTTCACTTCATGCCCATAAATTCATGGGATTATCACCTGATTGCTTCTTTTATACGGGCAAATGAACAGACGACAGGAAATTACCTTCCTTATATCCCCTCTTCCCGTTTCAGCCATGACCTCTCATGGCTTCACGAAACCAAATCGCATTCCAAATTACGTTTGAGTATCAGACATCGATTCGTGGCAAAACAGACCCGGTTTGACTCGAATACGGATCTTATTCCCTATACCCCTCCGGCATACCACCTCTTGGGGTTCGCTGCTAGCTTTGAGTGTCCTGTAAAATACGGATACAAACTACAATTCATGATAGCGGCAGACAATATCTTGAACAAAGAATATAAAGAATACACTAACCGTTCACGCTACTATGCACATGACATGGGATCTGATGTACGTTGTGTAGTGAACTGGAGTTTTTGATTTATAACAATTATTATTAACCAAATAAATAAAAAATGAAAACAAATGTATGTAAAATCGCATTGATGTTCCTGATAGGAACAGCTCTTTCGTTGTTGTTCAATTCATGCAGTAAAGATCCTGTAATTCCTGAAAATGAGACAGATAATAAATTGCATGAAGATCCTTCCAAAATGACTATCCGTCTTGTGGAATGTCACCTGCATGCAGACTGGAATGAAATACAGAAAGTCGGTGGACCTCACCAGAATCCGGAATCTCCGGCCAAGCACATGAAACGTATTCAGGAAATAACTTATGAGCTGAAAGCCGGCAAGGGTTGGAGGCTTGCCGAAGGCAGTCAAAGCAAGTTCTACGTGCAGAAAAATGGAGACTACTATACTTATGGGAAATACACCCCGGCTCCCGTTTATTTGATGTTCATCTATTACTATAACGCCAAAGGAGATTTGATGAACAGCCAGTTTATAGAAAACGGGCAGGATAATATTCATCAACATTTCTTCACGCCTGAAAATGTAAAACCCACATTTGACGGTCAGCCGGAAGCCGATGACAATGAACCGCAGAAATTGGTGGATTATCTTTATGTGGACACTACCCCCTGGGACAAGACCAAACATAGCAAGGAAGCTGAAATAACAGGAGACAGTAACCCGATAGGTTTGAAAGGAGTTATCCGTTTTTTGAAAGACCGTAAGGAATTCGACCTGAAAATTCGTCTTTATCACGGCTACAAATCCAAGGGCAATCCGGAAACAGGTACTTTTGATCCGTTCTATAAACCTTCCGGAATATTGATCCAGCGTGGTACATGGGATATCAACCTAAACATTCCGGTAGTGGTGTTCTGGAGCCGTGAAGAGACTGTGGGGGTAGACGAAGACACGAACCCCGAAGGGGTGGAAGAAGACGGGCTTGATGAAAAAAGTAATCGTGCCATACATTCAATTATGGGAACCTTCAATCTTACATGGAAAGAAGCGCTTGAAGAGTTTATAATTTACACTTATAAGTCAGGGGATGTGGAAGCCGGAGCGATTTGGCTTTGAAAATCGGTTTGGACTGCCATAAGTAACCATAAAACTGCCTGTTGTGACATTGGTGCCGGTATTGTTTCAACAGGCAGTTGTTCCTGTTAAACCGTTTCATCTTTTTTTGCAAGAATGAAACGGAAACAAGTGCCATTCGGCAGTGTCTCCAATGAGAACTGCCATAGGGCATTGAAAAGAAAATCATCTCGTGTTATAAACGATTAAATTCATGCTGTTTATTAGAATATTCAATATATTGTGAGATAATGAGTCATAATATTGTAAGATTATAAGAGGATTTGATTCTATGAATATCAGGAAATGGTTATTTACAATTCACATTTAAGATAAAATAGAGATTTTACAATGGAAGGCTATAATAAAAAAGTAATAATGAGTTATTGGACAATTTGCAGGATGAAAACAACGAAAAAAATCTACGTAAAGGTTAGCATTATCTTTTTATTGGGAGGAATTTTACTTTTTTCTTCATGCGAGAAGGAGGAAAATCAAAAGATAGAAGCCAACCGGAAAACATTATTCATGTATTTGCCATGGTCCTCAAATTTGACGAACTATTTTTATAATAACATATCTGACCTGGAAAAATGTATAACGAAAATAGGGCTGAACAATGAGAAAGTAATTGTTTTTATTTCTACCGGTAGTACGGAGGCCATGATGTTTGAAATTGTGTCTTCTCACGGGAGATGTAAACGTGAAATACTTAAAAAATATAAGTCTCCGCCTTTTACGACAATCGATGGGATAACAGCAATTTTAAATGATGTAAAGGCATTTGCTCCGGCTTCTGTTTATACCATGATTATAGGATGTCACGGTATGGGATGGCTTCCTGTTTATGAGATGAAAGTGCGTTCCGCACCTCACATGAAAATGCATTGGGAATATCAGGGTGTTCCATTGACACGTTATTTTGGAGGACTGACCGCCGAATACCAAACAGATATAAAATCTCTAGCCTCCGGTATTGCTAATGCAGGCATGAAAATGGAATATATTCTATTTGATGACTGTTATATGTCATCTATAGAGGTTGCCTATGAATTAAAGGATGTTACAAAATATTTGATTGGTTCTACCAGTGAGATGATGGCATACGGAATGCCTTATGCCGCTATTGGGGAATATTTACTGGGGAATCCCGATTATCAATCGGGATGTGAAGAATTTTACAATTTTTATTCAACCTATGAAATAATGCCTTGTGGGACATTAGCAGTAACGGACTGTTCAGAACTGGAGAATATGGCAGCCATCATAAAAAGTATCAATAGTAAATATTCTTTTGACAAATCCCTGAGGGGAACAATCCAACGTTTAGATGGTTATACTCCTGTAATATTTTATGATTTTGCAGATTATATAACCTCACTCTGTAACGATCCTATATTATTAAACCAATTTAGAGAGCAGCTAAATCATCTTGTTCCATATAAAACCCATACAAAAAATTTCTACACTATGGCCAAAGGTATTATTCCTATCAATACATTTTCCGGTATAACAACATCCGATCCGAGTGACAATCCTATGACTGTGCTGAAAGAAAATACATTATGGTATAAAGCAGCGCATAATTAAAGTTGATAATAAGATGAAGAATACTAAACTCCCAAGCCTGCATATTTTATAACTTTTTGGTTATTGTCTGTTTTTGGAAATGGTATATATAGGAATTGAGAACTATCATGCAGGGAATCATGCAAAAAAAGTATTTATGGTTTCTGTTGAGATACAAAGAATGTAATAATAATTATATTTCTTCTAATAAAAGCTTTCCGCATCGAAATGTGTTTGTTACTCCTAATATTCGCAATATGAAATATAAAATTATAATTGGACTATCAGCTATTCTCTATTTTACAGGTTGTTATAACAGGGAACAGACCCCTCGCCTTAGTGAGGCTGAAAAGCTAATGCAGAACAACCCGGATAGTGCATTAGCAATACTACAAAAACTCAAACCAGAAGGCAACCGGGCTGAACAGGCCAGATATGCATTGCTCTATTCCGAAGCTTTGGAAAAAAAACAAATGAAAGTTACTGACGATTCATTGATCCGCCAGGCTTGGCAATATTATAAACATTACCCCAAAGATTTACGTCACCAGTGTAAAACTCTATATTATTGGGGAAGAATTAAATTACGCACAGGTGATAAACCGGGAGCATTACGTCTTTTTCTCAAAATAGAAAAGAAACTGACAGATACCGATGAATCTTATTACAAAGGGCTTTTATACAGACAGATCGGTGAAGTATATTATAAACAAATGAACTACAGCCGGGCATATCATTATTTCCACGAAGCCAGAAATAATTTCCGCCAATCGGGTGATATCCAGGAGGAGACAAAGGCAACCCTTGACATGGCAGCCGCTACTTTTCACTCAAAAGATATAGAAAAAGCAATAAGGCTGTATTCGGCGGCTCTTGACTTGGCCGATGAACATAATAACAGTAATCTGATAGAAGTCAGCCTTACTAATCTTGCATCACTATATGTGATATCCAAACGGCATATATCCAATGACCTGTTACAGCGAATCGAACTTTCCGCCCGACAGGATACGGTATATGGATATCACACATTGACAGATGTAAGTCTTTTGAAGAATCATATAGACAGTGCACGGTATTATCTGGAGCTTGCAAAGGCGCACACTACTGATATTTGCGACATGGCAGAACTACAATACACTGCATACCATATCGAAGTGCAGGCTAAAAATTTTGAAAAAGCAACGGACAATGTACATCGCTATATCTACTTGAACGATTCAATAATGCGCTCAAACATGCAATTCTCCGCCGGTATGGTCGAGCGGGACTATTTTAAAGAGCGAACAAAATTCGCCCAATACAGAATGAAAAACCGGACTGTCTGGGAAATAGCTATAGCAGCCGCTACCTTTTTTATTATTGGAATTGCCTGGTATATCGTCCGCCAACGTTTACGCATGCAACGTGATCGTACCAACCATTATTTGTTATTGACAGAGAAAGCCAATTCCGAGTACAAGGCTCTTACTGAACGCGTGAAAGAACAGCAGACTACGGAAAGTTATTTAAGAGGATTGGCTGCTTCACGCTTTGACATTGTCGATAAACTTGGAAAGACCTACTATGAACGTGAAAATACAACATCGCAACAGTCAGTCATATTTAATGAAGTAAAGCAGATAATTACAGATTTTGCAGAAAGCAATGAAATACTGCAAGAATTGGAAAAAATCGTAAACACTTGTCATGACAATGCCATGTACAAGCTCAAGGAAGATTTTCCAACTATGAAAGCTTCCGACACCAGGTTATTATGCTATATTTTTGTAGGATTTTCACCGCAAGTAATTAGCTTATTCATGAAGGATACGGTGGCTAATGTATACGCTCGCAAGTCACGGCTCAAATCACGTATTAAATCTACGGAAACAGCTAATAAAGAATTATTCTTAAGCCTTCTGGGATAGGTATTTCAACTTTATACTAGGTTCCAATGACTAATGCATCATCCGGTAATTAAATCTAGAATATGTTCAGATTGTTTTTGCCATAATACCGGAATGATGTAATTGTAGAATGGTTTTGTCATGGAGGTAAGCCATAACAGGTTTAATTCTCCTGGGAGGTATGTCCGGAAAGTATGAAGATGCTTTCATTATAATATCTGTTACTATTCCAGTCAATTGTCAGAAACTTATTGATTGCCCTATATTTTTTAAGGTTGTAAATCATCTGTTAGCGTCGTGTTAGAAAAATAAGAAGAACGAAGTCTTTATGTTTCTGTATTATAATGTTTTATGCAATGCGGACGTTAGATTTGTGGTTTCATTTTGTAACTCGTGATTTATGTGTTATTACTTTTGCAACCAGGAAAAACAAAACAGATGTGATAATATAAAACTGTTTCTTGTTCATTAAAATACTTCATTTTTACAGGTTGCACGTAGAATAAGAACAGTCTTATTATGATGACACAGCTTTTCATCCGTTTACTTTGGGTGCATGTTTTGTTTATCCACTTAAAGTTTGAGTTATCCTAGTTTGAATTATGAATTTGAATAGAAAAAAGTACTTTTTATGTTTTGCCTGTGTCTTGGCCTGCCTTGTGTATTCAGACAAGGTTTCCGCGCAGTTTTATTCTGTCAGAACCAATCTGGTGGGTTTAGGTACGGGGAATCTGAATGTGGAGGGTTCCATGGCTTTTTCCACGCATTGGTCCGCCCATCTTCCCGTACAGTACAATCCTTTCCGTCTTTGGGATGACGGCAAGCTTAAAAACTTCACAGTCCAGCCTGGTGTGCGTTATTGGATGCGCGAAACTTACGGAAGGGGTTGTTTTATCGGGCTCCACGGTGTGTTCTCCATATATAATGCGGGTGGTCTGTTCGGACATCGCTACCGTTACGAAGGCACAGCTTTCGGCGGCGGGCTTTCTGCGGGGCTGGTGCGCCCCCTTTCGCGTCGCTGGAATCTGGAGTTCGAACTGGGTCTCGGTGTTGTCTGGGCCGACTGGGAACGTTACCGTTGCGTGAACTGCGGTAAGCGTACCGGCAAGGGCTCCGGTGTCTATGTGACACCCACACGTACCGCCGTTAATCTGGTTTATCTTTTCTGAAACCATCTTATCTGTTGAAACAAGATATAAAAAGTTGAATGATGAATAAGTATCTCAAATCCCACATAACGGCCGCCGCTTTCT
>ENA-OPMG01001240-OPMG01001240.1-human-gut-metagenome-genome-assembly--contig:-NODE-1240-length-16122-cov-5.455343_pt1 | contig 16122 bp, 15 predicted proteins | sample MGYA00241522_ERZ501741 | MGnify/ENA primary metagenome ERZ501741 (study PRJEB25962, sample SAMEA2042616) | human gut metagenome | biome: human gut; feature: human-associated habitat; material: faeces...
AAAAAAAAGCCATTCTCTCCTGCGAAAATGGCTTCTGAAGCGATACTACTTATTATCAAAATTAATACTGCGGATAATGTTACGGTTGATGATCTGTGTCCCCTTTTTCGGTGTCTCGATCTTCACCCACTGTGCATCCACATCCATCAGTTTTCCCTTGATGCCACCCACATCATTAAATAAACTTACCACACAGTCTTTTCCTATATAAGCATCTAACATTGAACCACTCATAATTTCACATTCCTTTCCATTCTCTGTTACAATAAACGAATTCTCATCCTGAACTGCCAGCATATTGAGGGTATTTACCATATTTAAATTATTGACAGCTGTCATTATTGTTACTGCATCCATACCTTCATCACCTCATAGATATCAGTGTAACATTCCTTCCACATACTTGCAATTACTTTGCAATTGCTTCACAAAACTTTGCGGACGGAATCAGTTTTTCCAGAAGACGCTGCTTTCTTTTCTTCATCCACAGCGGTGTGCGGTTGAATTTATCACAGGTTTCCATCCCAAACGAATGGTATTTTTCCAGATCTTTGCTGTCGGCATTGTAGAGTCTGCCGGCTTTCATTCTTTCCCAGTTATTCATGTCTGTTTCTTCTTTTTTGGGATCGCGTACCTTATTCTTCTTTCTCCAGAAATGTCTGCACATTTTCTTTTGTAACTTTCTGATATGCGCGATATATATATTTATAATTTTTAAACGGATTTGGATTATTTTCATCCTCTGTAGCAATCGAAAATGCAAGATTTGCCATTGCTGCTGCCTGCCCTTCTTTATCATTATATACGGTTGCTGCAAGTGTTCCGTCTTTTACCGCTTCAAGCCCTTCTTTTGTCCCATCTATTCCAAAAAATGCCGGCCGGTTTGTTTCCGTATACCCGAGCTTTTCATAAGCATCCATAGCACCGAGTGCCATTGCATCATTATTGGCAAGAACAACTTCCATCCGGTTGTTATATTGTCCGATCAGCTGTATCATACGGTTCTGTGCCTGCACACGATTCCAGTTTGCAATCTGATAACTCAGTTTTTCCAGTGCAATCCCCTGTTCTTTCAGGCTCTCCGCAACGCTTTCCGTTCTAATAATGGCATCCTGATGCCCCATTTCCCCCTCAAGTATCACATACTGGATCTTTCCATCATGATTACGGTCCACATCCGGATGTTCTTTGATATAATCTGCTGCAAGCTGTCCCTGCATCTGTCCGGATTGTTTTGCTTCTGCTCCGACATAATATAACTGATCCCACTGCATCAGGTCTTCTTCCACAGGTTCCCTGTTAAAAAATATAATGGGAATATCGTGTTCCTGCGCGGCTGTAATGATCTGCGACGGATCCGTCCGGTCTGCCAGATTGACGCACAGAATATCACAGCCATTGCCGATCATTTCCTGCACCTGATCGTCCTGCGTTCTCTGCGAATTTGCAGCATCCATAATGGTCAGACTGATATCATATCCCCTTTTTTCCAGTGTCCTGCATTCCCTTTTAAAATTTTCCAGAAGTTCCCCCAGAAAGGTATCTCTCTGGTCATAACATGCGACACCAATATAAATCTGTTTCGGTATTTCCTTTTTTTCGCTTCCACATGCACCATACAAAAGAATTCCCATCAGACCAATTAATGCCATAGCGTTTTTTATTTTTCTTTTATCCATGATAACCTCTGATTTTACCGGCTGATTGTAAACAGCAGATTCCGGTTCTCCTCCGAAAAAAGATTCTCCCGCGTGAGAACGGTATATGTAATCTGCCGGTCTTTCATTTTATAGAAAAAATTATGTCGTTTTTTAATAAGCTCTGCAACACTTTCATAGCCTGCGTCAAACTCATCCGGAGCAACCAGACATTGTGCCCATCCTGCATCCAGATAATAAACTGCCTCCGTTGAATTTCCAATTCCATAGAGTACCGCCCCATACAGGTCATTATCCTTTGCCGCCTCCCCGGCTTCCACAAAGCTTGCATTATCCAAAGCCATCACGATATCCACCCTTCTTTGTGTCTGTAAATTGATTTTCTCTTTCGAATCATTTTCTTTTGATACAGACCATAAAATTTCTGCGCCACTCCCCTTTAATGTATCGCAAATCCCCTTCATTCTTTTTATCACTGCTTCTGAAGTGGCATGCTGCGAATAGATCCCAATCTTCTTCCCGATCAGATTTCCACGGTAATTTTCCAGAAGCTTTTGGGCAAGATCCGCACCCATATGGTAATGATCAGGTTCTATTGTATGCAATCCGGACGGTTCTTCGGGAAATGTATCTCCCACGGCCATTATGGGAACACTTTTTTCCAGCTGTTTTAGCTTTTGCTGCCCATCCCGGTTTGCAATCGGTTTTACGATCACCGCATCTGCTCCTTTTGCAATTTCCTGATTCATAATCTCAATCTCATCATTGGCGGTTTCCATATTGTCCTTACTGATGATCACAACATCTGTATCATATTCCCGTGCTGCCATTTTCAGTCCGTATTTAAACGCTGACCACTCGCTCTCATCCACATCCGGTATGATCACCGCAATTGTTTCTGGATCATGGCCGTTTTGCTTATAGATGATAAAGCCGAGAACCAGAATCACGAGAATTCCCAGAACTGCCTCTATTATCACAAATGTTTTTTTCCCATGTTTCATTTTAAGAATCCTCCGGCATATGGTGTTCCTCAAATTTCCTGCAGTTTTCCTCACTGTAAACAATCTCTGGGATGATAACTGTCACTGTCGTTCCCTCATCCAGTTCACTTTCTATCTGAAGTCCGTATGGTTCTCCAAACAATAACCGGAGCCGGTTATTTACATTTACAAGCCCGACTCCGGAGCCCTTTTTATGTACACGGTTTGTATCCTTTAATAACAGGTCAATCTCCTCTTCCGGAATCCCCATTCCGTTATCCGATACCTGCATAAAGATATTTTCTTGTTCTTTCCATCCGCGAATGAGGATTTTTCCGCAGTCATCCATCTCCCTTACTCCGTAATTGATCGCATTTTCAAGGATCGGCTGCAGCACAAGTTTCACGATACAATCATCCAGAATATCCGGACGGATATCAAATACAACTTCAAACTTGTTTTTATACCGCACTTTTTGTATATTAACATAACTTTGCGCGTGCTGCAGTTCATCCCTTATGCGGATAACCGTATGTCCTTTTGAAAGGCTGATCCGGAAAAGCTTTGCCAGCTGCGTGATCATAAAGGCAGCTTCCTCATTTTTACCGCTCTCTATCATCCAGGTGATGGAGTCTAATGTATTGTATAAAAAATGCGGGTTGATCTGGCTTTGCAGCACATCAAATTCGCTTTTTCTTCTTTCATTCTGTTCCCATATGACTTTTTTCATCAGTTCGGAATTCTGCCGGTAGGATTCCTGAATGGATTGTCCCAGATGCCGGATCTCTGTTGAGCCTCCGATTGCAATCTTTTCTTCTTTTCCTTCCTGATATTCACGCACCGAGTGATCCAGTTTCATAATCGGCCGCGATATCCGCACGGAAATGATGCGGTTTACAAATACAAGCATCATTGCCATAAGCAGTAAAATAAGCAGGACAAACTGCTTTACATCGGCCATCTTATTTGTGAATATTTCATACGGCATAACACAGACCAGGCGCCATCCTGTATAACTGATTGCACCCACCATAACTTTTCTTTGTTTTTTTTCCAAATATTCATCGTAAATTTTTTCTTTGGACGAAGCTGCCTTTACGCTGCTTTCTGTATCCATGCCATTGTCAATTCTTGCCTGATGCGGATGATAAATAATATTTCCCTCACCATCACACAGATAAAAATACTGTCCTTTTCCTGACGTATTGATCCGTTCCATCATACGTGAAATCCCGGAATAGTCCATATCCACAAGCAGCACCCCCAACTGTGTATCTGTCCCATTCGTAAGTTCCACGACACGGCTGGAAGAAATCACCCAGTAATACCGACAGGTACCGTCATCAAATAAATTCTGGACATGGGGTGTGGAAAAATGGATATTCTCCATACGTGTTTTTGCCTGCATAAACCATCCCTGTCTGGTCACATCCGGTTCTTCTTTCTGGGCAACAACCGGCTCTGCTGCCATAAGGCTTCCGTATCCATTATATATAGCAATGCTCCTTAAGTTCTCTTTATTTGCCTCATATAAAAGATTTAACCCTTTGTGGATGGATTCGTTCTGTTCCCGGATATCGTTTTCCTTTATAACATCATAATATGCGGCATCCGATACCTGCCTCATATTCACAAGATAATTTTCTATGGAATCCACCGTCTGATCCATAATCTTTCGGTTATTATCCACAATATTCTGCTGTGTGATCCCCGAAAATCTCCAATATACCATCATGCCCATACAAACCATAATTAAGGTTGATATTACAGAAAATGCAACCATGATGGTTGACTGGATATCTCCCGGTTTATTTTTCATTTTTTTCATATGCTGTCCTGTATTTTGAATGGGATACCCCAAACTGTCTTTTAAACACATAACTGAAGTAATTTGGATCGGAATATCCCACACTCTTTGCAATCATATAACTTTTTTCCGCGGTTTCCACAAGCATGCGTGCCGCCTTATCCATACGGTATTCCGTCAGGTATCCGACAAAAGAATTCCCTGTTTCTTTTTTGAACATGCTTGAAAAATAAGAATTTGACACGCCCAGTTCTTTACAGATATCGTCAAGCCCTAAATCTTCCTGCTGATAATTGTCGTGCACATATTCTTTTGCCCTCCCGATCAGGGATTTCTTGGAATGATACCGGGCATCTGCCATGTCATCATGCAGCATACAGCAGAATTTTAAAAGCCATTTCTGCAAAACCTGCGGTTCTAAATTACACAGTTCATTATACAAAGAACCGATACCTCCCGGTATTTTTGTGGTATCCATTTCATTGTTGACCATAAAATGATACAGTTCGCCAATGAGTTCCATAACTGCCACATGATATTTTTCCAATGATTTCAGGTCAAGGAATTTATGCTGCATGTAAACTTCTATGGCATTTGCAATATCTTCATTTTCTCCAAGGCAGATCTTTTTGAACACATTGGACAGTTCTGTTTTCTCTCCGGCATCCCTTTGGATTTTTCTCTGTGGAACAATCTCTTTTAAATTTATCGCCCGGTTGCTTCCATATAAAACACGATAGGAAACCGCTTCCCTGGCGCTTTGATACGATGCTGCAATCTTTGCAATGTGCCCACATACCTGACCGATCCCTATGGTTACTTTTGCCCCCATAATATGATGGATATATTTACAGAAACGGTCACAGGCATCCGTCAGTTCTGAAATTTCTTCCTCACTTTTTAACTGCATAATCATAATGGTATCCCCAAGATAGCGAAAACGCTTCGCGTTCCATTTTTCCCCGAGGTTCTCCCCTGCCTGCCGGTCTACCGATACCGAAAGCAGCCGTATATCCATGCCCTCCGGAACCTGACTTGCCGATGTGTGTATGATCAGGCAGCAATACCACGGGCCTGTAAAAGCAATCTGGTAATCCTTAAAATAATGCGGCATCTCCTCTTCCGGAATACGTCCTTCAATAAGCGTTGTATACAAATTCGCCTGCAGCATCGGAAGGGAATCCGCATAATATTTTTTCAAAAGATCCGTATTTCTTTTTTCACTGATCTCATAGTCCAGTTTCTCTTTCAGACGCTTAAACACTTCTGTTATTTCAACAGCATTGAGCGGCTTTAAAATATATTCCTCGATTTCAAGATGCACGGCTTCTTTTGCATATTCAAAATCATCAAATCCGGTAAAAAGCAGAATTTTTGTTGCCGGATACTTTGCTTTTATATGCGCACACAATTCCAGCCCGTCCATATACGGCATCCGGATGTCCGTCATAACAACATCCGGCTGCATTTCTTCAAGCATGTCCATTGCTTTAAATCCGTTGTTTGCATGCCCGGTAACCTGAAAGCCGAGTTCCTCCCATTTGACTTTTTTAACGATGGCTTCAATGACTTCTTCTTCATCATCCACCAGCAATAATGTATACATACCTCTTCCCCCATGTTATTTTATTTATTATAGCAATTTGTCCAGATAAAGTAAAACCTTTCCAACATAAAACAGAGATGCCCTGCATGTTTCATGCATCACCGGCATCCCTGCTTTTTCATTATAGAGGAGAGTATATGTTTTATTTTTTCTGAACGTATTTCAGACAATCCAGTGTTACTGCAACAAGGATGATAATACCCGAGAATACGAACTGGAGGTTGGTATCAATACCCAGTATTGTGAGGGAGTATGTTAATGCTGTAAAGATACATACACCGGTAACAACACCGGAAATCTTACCAATACCACCGGTAAATGATACACCACCGACAACGCAGGCTGCAATGGCATCCATATCCCAGCCCTGTCCATAAGCGGCAGAACCGGATCCTACCATTCGGATACATTCAAGCCAGGAACCAAATCCGTAAAGGATACCTGCCATAATAAATGCACCAAGTGTTACTGCAAAGACAGAAATTCCTGAAACAGCTGCTGCCTCCGGATTTCCTCCGACTGCATAAAGATTTTTACCAAAGGTTGTTTTGTTCCAGATAAACCATACAATGACAATTGCTGCAACTGCCCAGAGAATGATGGTCGGGAATCCATTGACTTTTGGAATTACCATATTCGGAATGGTCGGCTCGATCGCTCCGAAGGAAACACCTTTTGTCGCATAAGTTACCAGACCAAAAATGACAAGCATGTTTGCCATGGTCGATATAAACGGATGCATCTTGAATTTCGCTGTAAAAAATCCGGCTATACTTGTAAAGAACGTACATAATACAATGCATGCTACCAGTGCAAGAATGACTCTTGCCGGTGTCGGTACTTTCGTAAAATCAAAGATGTGTCCGAACACACCACCTGTATTTACACCCTGATGCATGATAATGGTTGCGGTTGTCATTCCCATACCAACCATTCGTCCAACGGAAAGATCCGTTCCTGTAAGAAGGATCAGACCTGCAACTCCAAGTGCTAAAAACATTCTAGGCGATGCCTGCTGGAGAATATTTAAAATATTATTATACGTAAGAAGCGGCGTTCCTTTTTTGATTGGAGTTATGATACATAACGCAACAAAAATAAGAATGATCGCGATGTAGAGTCCATTCTGTAAAAGGAATGTTCTCCGGTTAAATGTATACTTATAATTTTCCCATTTCTGTGCCTGATTTTCTGCAAATGTGAATTTGGACAACCGGAGCAGATCAATCAGATGATACTTGTAACTGTACGCATCATGCTTCCGGTCTTTGATCCTCTGATACTCTTTTTCCAGTTCAATCTTTTCATTGGAAACACGGTTCTTATATACATAATTTTCTTCTTTGACCTCGGCCTGGGCGGAAGTCTTTGCCAGAGTTTCTTTGTGTTCCTTTTCAATCTTTGCAAGTTTCTGCTGATGCTCCTGCAGTACCTGTTCCTTTTCCGCTATACAACTTGCCTTAACTGCATTATAATACTTGTCAAAATTATTTTTGAGATAATTTTCTGCTTTCCCGATCAGTTTTGCGATCTGGTCTTTGTTCTGTGCCTCTACCGCTTTTGCCTGTTCAAGCTCCTTCTGGCAGGATGCAATCTCAGAATCTTTTTCCCCTTTGGAAAGTGTTTTATCTCTTTTTACGTTTTCGATCCTGCTCTGGTACATAATAACTTTTGCCGTACCATCTTTTCTGAGTTCATCTATCTCTTTTTGTATTTTTCCGACATATTCCTCAATCGGCTGACGCAGTGTTTTTTCCTGCTCCGCTGTAAGAATCTTGCTATTTGCCATATCTGTCCCCCCTGCCTATAAATATTTCGCGCTGAGGCGAAGTAATTCTTCCTGATTCGTTTCCTTTGTATTGACAATGCCCGCAAGCCGTCCGTTCGACATGACACCGATCCGGTTTGTAATACCAAGGATTTCCGGCATCTCAGAAGAAACCACGATAATGGTCTTTCCCTGTTTTGCCATCTGTATGATCAGGTCATAAATTTCATATTTTGCGCCGACATCAATTCCTCTTGTCGGTTCATCCATCATAAACACCTTCGGTTCACGCTCGAGCCACTTTCCAAAAATAACCTTCTGCTGGTTTCCTCCGGAAAGACTTGAAATCATATCGTTTGGTCCCAGACATTTGGTATGCATGACTTTAATTTCATTTGCGGTAGCCTTTGTCATTTTCGGTTCTGAAAGTGCCGCGCCTTTTTTATATGCATTAAGATTTGCAATGGTTGTATTAAATGTAAGATTCCCTTTCAGGAATAATCCATTTGCCTTCCGTTCTTCCGTAATAAGCGCGAATCCATAATCCATTGCCTCTTTTGCACAGCTGAAATTCATAAGCTTATGGTTCAGATAAACACGGCCTGCGGCTCTTGTGCGGATACCGAATATGGTTTCCAGCAATTCTGTCCGTCCGGCTCCCACAAGGCCATATAAGCCAAAAATCTCCCCTTCACGGACATCAAATGTAACATCCTGTAAATACGGCTCATATTTTGTGGACAAATGCTGGATTGATAAAATAACATCTTTCGGCTGATTATCCACCGGTGGAAAACGGTTTTCCAGCACACGGCCTACCATTGCAGTAATCAGTTCATTCATATTTGTTTCTTTTGCACTTTTTGTCATGACCAGATTTCCATCCCGGAGTACGGAAATATCATCACAGATCTCAAATATTTCATCCATTTTATGGGAAATATAAATAAGGGAGATGCCCTGGTCACGAAGCATCCGCATCATATCAAAAAGTTTATCCACTTCCTGTACGGTAAGTGATGATGTTGGCTCATCCAATACGATTACTTTCGAATTATATGAGATCGCCTTTGCAATTTCACACATCTGCCGCTGGGAAACGGACATATTTCTCATCGGCTGATCCAGATTTACCGTCATTCCCAGTTTCCGGAATAATTCCGAGGCTTCATTTTTCATTCTTCCCTCATCGATCATCCCAAGGGAATTTACCGGGTATCTGCCAAGAAAGAGATTATCCACAACATTTCTCTCCAGACACTGGTTTAACTCCTGATGCACCATTGCAATCCCATTTTCAAGTGCATCCTTCGGACCGGAAAAATTCACTTCTTTTCCGTCAAGGTATATAGTTCCTTCGTCTTTCTGATAAGTTCCAAAAAGACATTTCATCATTGTTGACTTACCGGCACCATTTTCTCCCATAAGTCCCATAACTGTTCCTTTTCTCACATCAAGGTTGATATGATCAAGTACTCTGTTGCGGCCAAATGATTTACTCATGCCACGTATCGATAAGATAATATCTTTGCTCTGATCCCCCATACTATCCGCTCCTATCCTTTTGTTTTCGGGGAGAGAACCGTATTTCTCCCCCCGAAGTTAAGTTGTTTTACTGATTTAAAAGAGCTGTGTAAGAAGCTGCATTATCTGTTTTCACCATGTTGATGGCAAAAGCATCGTACTGTCCCGGATTGCCCAGACGGTTTGTGATATTAGACTCTGTCTGTCCGTCACCACCAATGTACTCAACATCCAGATTTAAAAGGTCATCATACTTCTGTAACAGCGGCTGATAGGTAGAACTTAAGAAGTTATCAGAAGCATTGTAAATGTTCAGCCATACCTTCTTTGTCGGATGGGCAGATGCATCTAACTGTTTGGATACCGGTTCCCATACAACGGTAGAATCTGTAAAATCTTTGTAGTTATCAGCGGTTACTGCCACGTTCAGGGAATAGTAAGATCTCTCGTCTTCTTTGTATACATAAACGTCACTGCTTAATACATTTCCTGCATCGTCTGCAGTTCCGATACCCGTGTCAACATCTACACCATCCAGTGCATTTCTAAGAACACGCAGTGTCAGGTATGCCTGTACGTCTGCATGCTGGCTGATCGTTCCACCGTAGCCTTCTGCAATTGCTGCAACTGCATCGCTGTTTGCATCATATCCGAATGTCGGTACACCATTATCCTTTGACCATGCATTAAACATTGACATTCCCATTCCATCATTGTTGGATACAACGACATCAATGGAATCCCCGAAAGAAGATGACCATGTACCAATCGCATTGCCGGCTGTTGCTGCATCCCATGTAGCACCTGCTGAGTTTTTCATTTCCTGGGAGGCAAGTTCACGGATCACATAGGTTTTTCCACCTACTTCAATGCTTCCGTCCTGAACCTGTGATGCTTTTCCATCGGTATTGGTTCCTGCCGGTGCACTGTCTGCCTCGCCGTTTTTATCCACTGCTGTTCCAAGTGCTTTTCTGACACCTCTTGTACGGGCAATGGAATCATTGTGACCGATATCACCGATTGCTAAAACATAGCCGATCACGCCATCTCCGTTACGGTCAATCTTGTCAATATTTTTCTCGATGTAATCTTTTACCATGGTACCCTGAAGTTCTGCACCCTGATTTGCATCAAACCCTACATAATAAGTATCTTTGTTAAAATTGAGTGCTGTCATATCAAGCTCTCCTGTAGAACTGTTTGACGGCTGACGGTTAAACCATACCAAAGGTTTATCCTTGTTTGCGACAGTTGAGGTAGAAGTGCCTCCCCCTGTATTGCCTGCCTGTGTGCCACCGCCGTTGTTTCCCCCATCGGCTCCGCATGCTGCGGTTGAAAGTGCCAATACTGCCATCATCATAATTGCAACAATTTTCTTTTTCATAAGAATTTCCCCCTTCTTGTTTTGTTTGTAATGCTAGTATACGGGATTTTTATCTCATAAACTATAGAATATTTTTTGGTTCACATTAAAAATTTTCATATTTTTCCGTTATTTGTTCAATTTTTTCATATTTTTTCTTTGCCATTTCGTCACTTTGCCGTTGATTTATACTAAAAAAAGCCATCTTTCTTTACAAAGATGGCTTTTTAAATCTTTTATAAAAGGCTCTGTTATCATTGTTCCAGAATCACATGCCACGCCTCACACAGCCGTTCCAGCGACCACGCGGCATTTGCCGGACTTGTGGATGGAAGCACCATCGCTTCGATCCCCGTGACCGGAAACTGGTATCTTTTATAAAGCTGTCCTGCCTTGTTTCCGTTTGCATAAATACGTGTTATGTTCGTTTTTTCCAGAATCATGCCAATATCCGTTGGCTGTACATTTTTAATACTGCTGTCGCTTGAGCCTTTGATGTCACAGCTTTGGATCACATCCCACAGGGCAATCCGGTGGGCAAGAAGCATTGCTTTTTTCTCCTCAATTGTATCCGGAACCGGCTCCTTTAAAAGTGTTGCAAGCACTTTCCAGAAACGGTTCTGTTTGTGCCCGTAATAAAAATTGTTTTCTCTTGATTTGACGGACGGCAGGGTTCCTAATATGAGGATTTCGGAAGCTTTGTCGTACACCGGCTCAAACGAATGGACAATGTGTTCATATTCCATGGAATTCTCCTTTTAAAGTTACCACCCTATCCGTATCCATCTTACTGCTTATCCTTCTCTAAGATCTGGTCAATCGCAGCTGTCACCTTTTTGTAAACTTCATCACTCGTGATTCCGCCCATGATCGGATCTCCGACAATGTTGCCATTACGGTCAACGAGAACTGTCGTTGGAAATGCCATAATATTTGTTGCGTATTTACCGGCCTCACTGTCCGAATCAAGGGAAAGGTTGGTATAGTCTGCTCCCTGTTTTTTCAGGATGCTTTTTGCTTCCGCAATTCCCTCTTTGTTACCATCGAGTGAATCCGTGTTTACGCCAATGACCTGACCGCCCTTTGCCTTCAGTTCTTCATTTAATTTGTTGAGTGCCGGAAGTTCCTCCACACATGGCGTGCATCCATTAAACCAGAAATTAACAACCGTTACCGCATTCTGTGAAAAAATGCTGCTGTCCACCTTATTTCCATCCAGATCCTTCGCCTGAAAAGACGGAAAGACGGATGTTTCTGCATTCGCGCTTTGGGCGCCGGAATTTTCTGTTCCCATCTGCGCGGTAAGTTCCGTTACCTGATCCTCGATTTTCTTAATCTCTTCGATATCCTTATCCAGCTTTTTCAGGTCTGCCTCCGAAAACTGGTCCTTCACATGATCCAGCTGTGTCTCCAGAAACGTTCCATAATTTTGTTCTCCTGCGTCTGCAGCTTTGTTTTTGTCAATGTTATTAAAAACCGTATTCCACAATTCCTGATGTTTCGCAATAATGGCATTTTCCTTTTCGTACAGTTTGTTGAGTTCTGCATTACCAGCCCCTGTATCTTCCGCAGACTGTGCCTGCGTTTCCGTCACAGTGCTGCCTTTTTCCGAGGCATTGCCACAAGCGGCAAGTCCAAATACCAGAGTCATAACCAGTAACATTACTGTAAGTTTTTTCATTTTAATTATTCTCCTTCTTCTTTTTTGATTTTTCTGCAAATCCATACTTATAACTGATTGCCTCTACCGGACATTCCTTCACACATGCTCCGCAGCGTATACATTCCGTATGATTTGGATGCCGGACCACATCCACATCCATTTTACAGACACCGGCACATTTGCCGCAAGATACACATTTACCGGTATCTATATGCATCTGTAAAAGAGATACTTTATTAAAAAGCGCATAGACTGCGCCAAGCGGACAGATCCATTTGCAGAACGGGCGATAAAACATAAGGCTTAACAACACGACCGCAACCAGTATTCCGGCCTTCCATGTAAACAGCTTTCCCAATGCCGCACGGATGCCTGCATTTGCAATCGAAAGTGGAAGTGCCCCCTCTAATACTCCCTGTGGACAGAGGTATTTGCAAAAAAATGGGTCCCCCATTCCCAGCTGGTTCGTCACCAATATAGGAAGCAGAATAACGAAAACCAAAAGAATTCCATATTTGATAAACCGAAGCGGCTTTAACTTCCGGGTGGATATTTTTTTAAATGGAATCTTATGCAAAAGTTCCTGGAACCATCCAAACGGACACAAAAAAACACACACAGACCGTCTTTGCATTACCACGGTAGATCTCTCCCTTAAAAAAATTCGGCAGATGAATATTCGTAAGAATCGTTGCCACAGCCTGAATCCACCCACGGACATGTGCAAGAATATGTGATGCCTTATGCTTTTTTTATCCAATGCCAACACACTCCAGACATAATTTAATTGCTTTGGAGAGTACCGTGGCTGCCTCTCCACGCATCGCGCCATAACAAACCATAAGCATTGCTGCTGCAAGGAGCAGCAGCTGTACGGCTGCTTTCTTTTGTAGTTTCATTCCCTTTCATTCCTTTCTTTTTGCTTGTTACAGGTTATCAGCCAACTGTGAACGTCCTGTGTATGAAATTCTAAGATATCCTTAAGAAAATCTGAAGTATCCACGCATCTCCCTTTGGCCAAAAATGCGACCGGACTCGGGTTTTCCATAGCGCGGGTGCTACACCTCTTTGACATGAAATTTTTTCAGTCCGGCATAATAATCCGGATCAGATGTTTATCCAGCATGATTGTCCGGTTCCAGGGATTGATAATAATCCCCGCGATCTCCGGCACAGTAAGTGCTGCTTCAAACATTCTGCCAATCTCTGACAAAAATGTCGACTTCACCTGATCTGCACCTTTTAATTCTTCCTCAAAGCTGGTAAATGCCGACCACCAGATTTTACCATCCGGAGTTCTCACTGTCTGTAACTTCATTTGCGCCTGTGCCGGGTCCGGTTCCACAGCAACGATCAGTTGTCCTCCCTCTTTCATCCGCCGCCGGATCACCGTCAACGTATGTGCAAGCTGCTCCTGTGTGGCTTCTTTCTGAAGCGCAAAAATTGCATCTTCTATTCTTTCATTGCCCTTTAATCCCTCATCCTGATATTCATTTTTCTTATTCATATTTCATATCCTCTCTTGTCTGTTCATTCTATTATAAAATGAGTGATTCCTTTTTGAAAGCCATTTCTTTCAGATTCTCCTTTTGGGAGAATTCTTTTGACGGAACCGTCCTTCTCTTTCTCTGAGACTGCGAACTACCAACTCTCCAACTCATAGATTGTATTCTCTGCACGTTTCTTCTATACTGAAAGCAGACAGACACTGCGGCAACTGTCTCTTACGAAATGGAGGTTCCACTATGTCACAAAATAAGATTGGTGAATTTATACAACAATCCAGAAAAGCCAAAGGATTTACACAGAAAGATCTCGGTGACCGGATCGGCGTCAGTGATAAAACCATATCCAAATGGGAAAACGGAGTTTCCCATAGTTAAAGATACCACACCAAATATGATGAACCCACGCTTATACACTACCAGCTATAATAAGCCGTAAGGACAGCAATTTGACACTGCTGTCCTTTCTTTTATAAAATTGCAGTACACAGAAAAAAGCTGTAAAATGAAAAATATATTTGTCCTTGTAACAATTCTCGGACATTTGCCTGTTATACTATCTGCAAAAAGAAAAGGAAGTGACAATATGAAGCAGATTTTAATTGTCGAAGACGATAATCTTTTGAATAAAACGCTTACTTATAATTTGGAACTGGACGGTTACACAATAACTTCTGTTCTGAATGCAAGGACAGCCGCTGAATCATTAAAAACAAACATTTTTGATTTGGTATTGCTGGATATAAATTTACCAGACGGAAATGGTTATGACCTATGCCGTCTTATCAAGCCAGAGCATCCTGATACAGTAGTTATATTTCTAACTGCCAACGATCAGGAAAGCGATCAGATACGAGGATATGAAGCTGGTGCAGTGGATTATATCACGAAACCTTTTTCGATTAGTGCTTTGCAGCGAAAGATCAAAGCCATGTTCGCTATGTTGGAACATCACAAACCAGCTAAGGATATTTACGAGGATGGTAGCCTGTTTCTGGATTTTTCGGAACAATTTGCAAGTTTGAACGGGAAACCATTAGCGCTTTCTGCGATGGAATATAAAATGCTGAACCTATTTCTTAAAAATCCGAAGCAGGTACTTACCCGCCAACAACTTTTGGAAAGACTGTGGGACATTGATGAAAAATATGTAGATGAACATACCCTTACTACTTCTATCAGCCGCATTCGCAGTAAGATTGAAGCGGATGGCGACACATATATCAAAACGGTTTACGGTATGGGTTATCAATGGACAGGAGGCGAAAAGAAATGAAACTGAATAACCTTTCTGCTAAGAAAATTTGTAGACTGATTAGTACTGGCATGGTTTTCTCTATGCTGGTAATTACTGGTATTTTCGGCGGTATAATGCAGGATACACGAATTTTCATAGCGGGTGGAACATTGACACTCTGTGCATTTTTCTGGATTTGGCTATTGGTGCTGTTTTTTGGAAAACGCCTTTCTCATTTTACTTCTAATTTGTGCCGGACGCTGGACAACATGATTGATGGAAACGAGGAATTACAAAAGTCAAATGATAGTGAAACTCTTTTTGCCCGTATCAACCACCGCTTAATCCGGTTGTATGAGATTATGCAGAAAAACCGACACAAGGTAGACATGGAACGACAGGAGCTTCAAATGCTGATTTCTGATATTTCGCATCAAGTAAAAACGCCTGTCAGCAATTTGCAAATGGTAACGGACACACTTTTAACAAAGCCTGTTTCAGAAGAAGAACGGATGGACTTTTTACAAGGCATACGCAGTCAGACTGATAAACTGGATTTTCTGTTCCAAGCACTGGTTAAAACATCCCGGTTGGAAACCGGAGCGATACGATTAGAAAAGAAAGACAGCAGCTTATTCCATACGCTTGCACAAGCCATGAGCAGTATTGTATATGCCGCAGAGAAAAAAGAAATTGCTGTATCTGTGGATTGCCCGGAAAATTTGATAATCTCCCATGACAGCAAGTGGACAAGCGAAGCCCTTTTCAATCTGCTGGACAATGCAGTAAAATACACTCCGTCAGGTGGAAAGATTTCTGTATCAGTGGTTCAGTGGGAAATGTACGTAGAGGTCAAAGTGACCGACACCGGCAAGGGCATTTCAGAAAACAATCAGGCTGCCATCTTCCGGCGCTTCTATCGTGAGGAAGAAGTACATGATCAACAGGGTGTAGGAATAGGTTTGTATTTGGCTCGTGAGATTGTAACAAGGCAAGGGGGCTATATCA
>ENA-OPMG01001270-OPMG01001270.1-human-gut-metagenome-genome-assembly--contig:-NODE-1270-length-15845-cov-4.758961_pt1 | contig 15845 bp, 11 predicted proteins | sample MGYA00241522_ERZ501741 | MGnify/ENA primary metagenome ERZ501741 (study PRJEB25962, sample SAMEA2042616) | human gut metagenome | biome: human gut; feature: human-associated habitat; material: faeces...
TGACCGGCAATCGCCTCCAACGGGGTCGGAGTCACCGTAAAGTTGTCGGCAGAAAGTTCGCCTAACTTCTTGCATGACGAAAGAGCCGCAACGGCAGCCAACGACATGACTAAATAATAATTTTTACGCATACTAACACTGTTTTAATTAATAGTTCCGGCTGCAAAGATACAAATCTTTAATAGACCGTGTTATTTTTAACTTTAAAATATTGCAAAAAAAACGCGTATTATACCATATTCAACCCTCTTCCGCCTTTATTTTGAAGAATCGTCACGAATATTCCGTGGATGATGTTCCATGATTTCCCGCCGCAAACGGCTTCTGTCGATATGGGTATAAATTTCTGTCGTGGAAATACTTTCATGCCCCAACATCGCTTGTATAGCCCTCAAATTTGCCCCTCCCTCCAACAAATGAGTAGCAAAAGAATGACGGAACGTATGGGGACTTATCTTTTTTTGAATCCCGGCCGCGACTGCCAATTCCTTGACCCAATAAAAAATGGTAATCCGCGACAAGGAAGCCCCCCGCCTCAGACTTAAAAAAACAAAATCTTCATTTCCCGGTTTGATATGAATAAGATTCCTACAAAGGAACCAATTCTCCAATTCGCGTACGGCACGACCGGAAATGGGAACCAAACGTTCTTTCCCTCCTTTGCCTTTCACTCTGATAAAGCACCCTCTTCCAAAAACAAATCGGAAATCCGAAGCCCGCATAACTCACTTACCCGCAAGCCACAACTGTAAAGCATCTCCAGAATGGCACGGTTCCGTTGTCCCTCCGGCTGGCTCAAGTCTATACCTGCTATCATGGCATCTATTTCCGCCACCGTCAGAACTTCCGGCAAATGACGTCCGATTTTCGGAGATTCAAGCAATTCCGTTGGGTCTTGTACGATTTCTTTCTCCACGTATAGGAAACGATAAAATGAACGGATTCCAGACAAAATACGTGCCATGGAACGAGGCCCGATACCGACATCTGCCAACTCTGCCATAAACTGATGTAAATCGTCCACCGAGACAGTCCTGAAATCCAATCCTCCTTCCCAAAGAAAGCCTAAAAGTTTTCTTAAATCTTCGGTATAAGCATCCAATGTATTTCCTGAAAGCCCTCTTTCCAACTTCAAATACTGGTAATACCTTCGTAATAGTGCTTTCGAGACCTCCCCACCTCTATTATAAGACGTTTTTTCGCTGTATTCCATTCTTTTTTTGTATTTTTGCGGCACGTTTTCTACAAAATTATAGAAAAAGATGAGAATACAAATCATAAATGGGCCAAATATCAACTTACTGGGCAAACGAGAGCCCGGCATATACGGTGCAGAATCCTTTGAAAGTTATTTAGAGAAGCTGCGTACGGCCTATCCCGATTTGGAAATCGACTACTACCAAAGCAACATCGAAGGGGAGATGATTGACAAAATTCATGAGGTAGGATTTGAATATGCAGGTATTATTCTGAATGCCGGTGCCTACACCCATACATCCATAGCCCTGCAAGATGCAATCAGAGCGGTTACGGCTCCGGTCGTGGAAGTACACATCAGTAACGTGCACAAACGGGAAGAGTTTCGCCACAAATCCATGATTTCATGTGCTTGCTTAGGTGTTATTTGCGGCTTTGGTCTCGATTCTTACAGACTGGCGGTCGAAGCACTGTTGCACTGTCGGAAAGACTCAATAAAGTAGAAATAATAGGTATTAAATTTAAATAAGGTATAAAGATTATGATGTTGAAAAAGACGAAGATAGTCGCTTCCATATCAGACTTGCGCTGCGATGTGGACTTTATCCGCGACCTTTTCAATGCCGGCATGAATGTAGTACGTATGAACACTGCACATGCCAGCCGGGAAGGTTTCGAGCAACTAATAGCCAACGTACGCGAAGTATCCAATCGTATCGGTATATTGATGGATACGAAAGGACCGGAAGTGAGAACCACCAAAAATGCCGAAGATACTACCGAATATAAAACCGGCGACCGGGTCAAAATTATCGGTAATCCGGAAAAAGAGACCGTACGCGGTTGTATTTATGTCACTTATCCGAACTTCGTAAACGACTTATCCGTAGGTGCCAAAATCTTGATAGACGATGGAGACCTTGAACTGAAAGTAACGGATAAGGATGAAGAAGCTTTGTATTGCGAAGTATGCAACGATGCGACACTGGCCAGCCGTAAAAGCGTGAACGTACCGGGCGTGCGTATCAATTTGCCGTCTCTGACGGAAAAAGACCGCAACAACATCCTTTACGCCATCGAAAAAGACATAGACTTCATCGCCCACTCTTTCGTTCGTAACAAACAGGACGTATTGGACATCCGTGAGATTCTGAATGCATACGGCAGCGACATCAAGATTATCGCAAAAATCGAGAATCAGGAAGGCGTGGATAATATTGATGAAATTCTGGAAGTGGCGGACGGCATCATGGTAGCTCGCGGAGATTTGGGCATCGAAGTACCCCAGGAACGTATTCCGGGCATACAACGTATCTTAATCAAAAAGTGCATCTTAGCTAAAAAGCCGGTTATCGTAGCCACACAAATGTTGCACACGATGATCAACAATCCACGTCCGACACGGGCGGAAGTCACAGACATCGCCAATGCCATCTACTACCGTACGGATGCCTTGATGTTGAGCGGTGAAACAGCCTACGGAAAATACCCTGTCGAAGCTGTCCAGACGATGACGAAGGTAGCCCGTGAGGCAGAAAAGACGAAACTTGCAGCCAATGATATTCGTGTCCCTATCGAGGGTAACGACTTGGATGTTACGTCTTTCCTTGCAAAGCAGGCTGTGAAATCATCTTCCAAACTGCATGTAAAGGCTATTATTACAGATAGCTATACCGGCCGTACGGCTCGTTACTTGGCTGCATTCCGCGGTACTTCCACCGTGTTCTCGATCTGCTACAATCCCCGTGTCATGCGTATGCTGTCCCTTTCTTACGGTGTCTGGGCTGTTCACCAGCCTTATAACGACAGTCGCCGCGGCTATTTCTATGATGCGCTGAACGAGCTGATCAAAAGCGGACGCATCACCCGTAACGACATGGTGGCTTACCTGAGCGGCAGTTTCGGTGAAGGTGGCGGTACGAGCTTCCTTGAAATTAATAATGTAGGGAAGGTATTGGACGCCGGAAGTAATTATCAGTTGCCGACGTTTAAGGAATAAACAAAGATTTATGGTTTATGATTTATGATTAATATCCCAGCAAGCAAATCATAAATCATAAATCATAAATCATAAATCATGAAGATGACAATAGACGAATATATCCTTTCTCATAGTGACGAAGAAGGTGCACTGCTCTCGGCCCTGAACCGGGATGCGAATGTGAACCTGCTTCGTCCGCGAATGCTGTCGGGGCATCTGCAAGGGCGGATATTGAAGATGTTTTGCCGGATGCTTCGTCCCCGCCGTGTGCTTGAGATCGGTACTTATACAGGATATGCTACTCTTTGTATGGCGGAAGGGCTGGAAGAAGGGGCTTTGATCCATACGCTTGAGATCAACGACGAAATGGAAGACTTCATCATGAAATACCTGAAACAGTCGCCCCATCAGGATAAGATACGGGTGCATTTCGGCGATGCCCTCGATATTATCCCGGCACTCGGTGAAACCTTCGACCTTGTTTTTATCGATGCCGACAAGCGGTTGTATTCGGAATATTTCGACCTTGTTTTCCCGATGGTGCGTGCCGGCGGATTGATTCTTGCCGACAACACGTTGTGGGACGGTCATGTGGTGGAGGAGCATCCTAAGGATAAACAAACACTCGGTATTCTTAGTTTTAATGATAAAATCAAAGAAGACCCGCGTATTGAAAAAGTTATCTTACCTTTGCGTGACGGCCTTACGATGATCTGGAAAAAATAAAAAAGCAAGAAATTATGGAAAGTACAAGATTAAGTAAAATAGAGCGTCTCCTGCAAAAGGAGCTGAGTGATATCTTTCAGAAACAGACACAGGCTATGCATGGTATCCTGATCTCTGTCAGTGTGGTACGTGTAAGCCCCGATTTGAGTGTGGCACGTGCTTACCTGAGTATCTTCCCGTCCGACAAGTCGAAGGAAATGCTTGAGAATATCCGGGCGAATACGAAAGCCATCCGCTTTGATCTCGGACAGCGCATCCGGAAACAGGTCCGCAAGATTCCTGAACTGACATTCTTTATCGACGATTCCCTGGATTATATCGAAAATATTGATAATCTGTTGAAAAAGTAAAAGAATACCGCGTTGAACTTCCCGTTTTATATAGCCCGGCGTTACCTTTTCTCGAAGAAATCCCACAATGCCATCAATATCATTTCGATGGTGTCTGTTTGTGGAGTGGTGGTCGCTACAATGGCCCTGGTGTGTGCGTTGTCTGTATTGAACGGGTTTGTCGGGCTGGTTTCTTCGATGCTCGGCAATTTCGATCCGGAGCTGAAGATTCAGCCTGTACATGGAAAGGTGTTCGATCCGACTCTTCCGGCTGTCCGGGAAGTGAAGGAGTTGCCTGAGGTCGCTTTGTTTTGCGAAGTGCTCCAGGATAATGCGCAGGTCCGCTATCGGGATCGCCAGATTACCGCGACGGTCAAGGGTGTAGATGATACTTTCGGCCGTCTGACGCGGATAGACAGTATTTTAGTCGATAGCCGGGAAGGTTCCTTTGTCCTGTCCGACGAAGTGGCCAATTACGCCAACTTGGGTGTCGGAACGGCTTTTTCTTTGGGGGTGCGCCCTAATTATGCCGATCCTTTGGAAATTTACGCTCCCAAGAGGAATGAGAAAGTCAATCTCGCCAACCCTGTCGCCTCCTTGAATTTGGAATATGCTTTTGTCGGCGGCGTATATGCCACTAACCAGCAGATGTATGACGAGAATTTCGTCCTGCTGCCTTTGCCGATGGTCCGCTCTTTGTTCGATTATGAAAAGGAAGTCTCGGCGATAGAGTTGTCATTGGTTCCCGGTGCAGACATCAATTCGGTCAAAAGCTGTATAAAATCACTCTTAGGCGATGATTTCTCGGTCAAGGACCGCTATGAACAGCAGGAAGCCTCTTTCCGGATGATGCAGGGGGAGAAGTGGATGATCTTTCTGATCCTGTGTTTCATTCTGATCCTGGCTCTGTTTAATGTGATCGGTTCGCTTTCCATGCTGATGATAGAAAAGAAAGAGGATGTCCGTACGTTGCGGAATATGGGTGCGGACGACCGTCTGATTCGTCGTATTTTCCTTTTCGAGGGTTGGATGATTTCCGGTCTCGGCGCTTTGATCGGTATCGTTATCGGATTGGCCCTTTGTTTGTTGCAACAGGAGTTGGGTATTATCAAATTAGGTCAGGCAGCCGGCTCCTTTATTATCGATGCCTATCCGGTCCGTGTCGAAGCCGGTGATATCCTTATTGTCTTTATAACCGTCCTTTCCATCGGCTTCCTTGCCGCCTGGTATCCTGTCCACTATCTGGGGAAGAAATGGCTTACCCGATAATCATTGAAAGATAAGATATTACAAAAAGATTGCGGTTCGTTGCCCATTCATAAATAATATGTATATTTGTGGATGAACTAATAAAACAGTAACTATGAAAAAGGAAGGGTCGGATCTGAAAATCATGGAAGAGATGGAAAGAAAAAAGTTGCAGGACAGGTATATTCGCTTCGATTGGGCCATTAAGCGTCTGTTGCGCCAGAAGGCCAATTTCGATGTGCTCGACGGTTTCCTGACCGTCATGCTGAACGAAGAAATCAAGATCGTCGAAATCCTCGAAAGCGAAGGCAACCAGGAAAACGCCGACGACAAGTTCAACCGCGTCGACATCAAAGCCTTGAACAGTAAAGGCGAAATCATCCTCGTCGAAATCCAGAACACACGCGAACTGCATTATTTGGAACGCATCCTCTACGGCGTAGCCAAAGCCATCACCGAACATATCTCGATTGGCGAAGGGTATGGGAAAATCAAGAAAGTCTACTCCATCAGCATCCTTTATTTCGATATTGGTATCGGGACAGACTATATCTATCACGGCCAAAATCATTTCGTCGGTGTACATACGGGTGACCATCTGCGTGTCAACACGCGTGAACGTGATGTGATCGTCTCGCATCTTCCCGCTGAAATCTTCCCCGAATATATCCTGGTCCGTGTAAACGAGTTCGACAAAGTGGCACTCACCCCTTTGGACGAATGGATCGAATACCTGAAAGACGGCACGATCCGTCCCGATACGACTGCACCGGGTCTGAAGGAAGCCCGCGAGAAGTTGAAATACTACTCCATGTCCCCTCAGGAACGCCTTATCTACGACCGCCATCTCGACGCCATCATGATCCAGAACGATGTGATCGACACGGCCAAATTAGAAGGGAGAATAGAGGGAAAAGCGGAAGGCCTTGCCGAAGGCATGCGTCAAGTCGCTTCGAGGATGAAAGATACGGGTGTAGACGTTGCTACCATAGTAAAGTGTACCGGCTTAAGCGAAGAAATAGCTTTGTCTTTGTAAGGGGTGTTCATTTCTCAATCTCTCATTATTTGTACGCAGAAGGCTTGGTTCTGAGAACTGAATCAAACTGCCTTTACTTCAACATACAATAGTATGACTGTTTGTGCTTTAGCGGGTGAATGCAGGTACTAAAAGTGCCTTCACCGCTTACGTCTGCCTCCATCAGGGATAAAGTCGGGCTCCGGAAGGTTCTATTTAAGTGACAATCGCCATGCTACTGTTGTCAAACAGCCTGCTCATAGACCTTTTGCCTTTAGTCGAAAACCTTTTCGCCCTTGGTCAAAAGCCCTTTCGACACTGGTCAAAAACCTTTTCGACTAAGGGCAAAAAGGTAAGAAGTGGTAGTAATGCTGTTAATACCTGTGTATTTGTTGATTAATTGATATTGTAGCCTCCTTGTTTTTTACTTAAATATGTGGATGTGAAACCGGGGAGGCATGGCCAACCCAAATCAGGACGAGACAGGGTGAAGGCAAATTTTTGAGGTGAAGGCAGTCCGGATGTCTGTCTTCACCCTTGTGTGATATGATAATCAAAAGGTTTCAAGGGTGGGTGAAGCTGAAATGATTCATATCTGCCAATATGTGAACTTCAATGGTAAATTAGAAACAACCGTTATAGCATCATGTTTCTTGTGTGAGGATTGGTGATATAATATACAGGTATGACAGTTGTTTCCGTTATATCATGTAGAGATCGATTTTGTTTATATATTTAATGTACGCATGTACATTAATTTTAGATATGTAGGGCTTTGGGGTAGTTCCTCTATAAATATCAGAGTTTGTCTCGTAAATAAGCATTTTCGTACAGGATAGCTTATCTTGTTGATAAGAAAGAATATAGAAAAGGAAAAAATATTAAGGAAAAGGATTGTCGGTTGAAAAGTTATGCGTATTTTTGCCAAGAGAAAATCGTACGCAATGGTATTTGATTATAAGATTTAGAAGACGTACGTGTTATTTGATTGATTTATTTACACTTTAGTATTAATATTAAATTATTTGATTATGAACAAAAAGTTTTCTACTCTTTTGGCAGGGGTTGCATTGTTAGGTGCGATGTCTGCTAATGCTGCAGTAAATTCCAACATTGTTCTTTCAGAAGGGGCAAATTCAGGTTTGTACCAGTTGGAGAATAAAAGTGGTAATTACTTGAGCATGGGTGCTGATGGAAAATTGACTGTGACGCAGTCTGCAAACCTCACATCTGATAATCTGGCGAGTACATTGTGGTGTGTAACTGTCACTGAAGAAGGTTTTGGTAAAGAGCCTATTTATGACTTTCTGAATAAAGCAACAGGTCAATACTTGACTGTTACTTTAGATGGTTTGCAGGGAGTTCCTGCTGCAAATTTATTTGCGACTACGCAAGGACAGGTTGTTGCAGGTGGTGAAATTGAAGGATGGGCTTTTTCTAAAGTTTATGCTTCGGGCGTGGAAGAGAATAGACCTTTATATTCTTATTTTACAAAAGATTCCGTTGTTGCAATTCATACAGCGAATAATCAGGTCGGGCTGAAAAAAATGCTTGCGACAGAAGTTGAAGCTTTAGTTTCTAGTAATGATTTGGTGACTTTCTCTTTGAAAGAAGCAAACCCTATGGTGTTGAGTGCTAGAGCAATCAATACGATTTTTGGTATGCAAGATGCTGATAAGGGTGTCAAGTTGAAATTTGATAAAGATAAGAACAAAACAAGTTTGGTAAACTACTTCAGTGAATATAAATTCTGGGCTGAAGAAAGTGAGGATCAAGGTTTTGTGCGTGTTCTTACAAGCGAAAACAGTAAGTTGGCGAAAGACAGTGTGTATGTATATGTAGATACTGCTTATGCTAATGTAAACGGTGAAAAATTCTTGAAGTTCAATACTCAACAGCTGAATCACGCTGTATTAAGCAAGAATACAACCGGAAATACGACTGTTAAGGATTCTCTTGGAGCAGCATTGAATGATCAGTCTAAGTTCATGTTTACTTACTGGCCCTCCAAAGATAGCTTGGTAATTCAAGTAAAGCAGGCTACTTATGACAACGATGAAGACGGTGTGTTCTCTGATGAGTCAACTAAGTCAACTATTGGTGGTAATAAAGCTCTGACATCAAGCTCTTCTGATGACAAGAACTATGTGACTGTTCAGGATTTGGTCGAGGCTGATGAAATTCGTATTGTAACTATCTATGATAAGAAAGAAACTGAAATTTCTTTTGGTTTTGCAGGTTGTGATTCTAAAGGAACAGGTAAGATTTCTGTTGATAATGGTTTGTATTTCATCAGAAATGCAAAAGGTCAGTACTTGGCAAGCCCGATTCATAAGAACGGAACTGAGTATGAATGGGTAACTGTTAAAGAGGAAGAACAGCTTCCTGCTCATATGCCTGCATTCCAGTGGGTAGTATTTAAAACCCAGTCTAATGATAAATTAGCTGAAACTTCTCCGATCTCTATTAATAACCGTGAATATACGGATAATGCAACACTTCAGTTGTATGCGAACGAAGGTGCCAAATACGCTTATATCAAGTCTGGATTGACATTGAATGGAACTGTAATTGCAACAGATTCTTTGACATTCGAAGTTGTAAGTAAGGACGAATATCCTGAAGCTTATAATGATTCACTATTGGGATATAAGAATATTAAAGATGCTGAATATCTGTTGGAAGAATATACATTCAAGTATCTGCATCCGTATGCAACAGGAGAAAACAGTAAGTATCTTGCAAAGAATGAAAGCGACTCATTGTTGAATGTACTGAATGGCAAAGATGCTTTCCGTTTGATCGAAGGTGAAATTGCAAATTATGGTGTTGCAAAAGCTGTTGCTGACAAGGCTGGCGTAAAAGTTTTGAGAAGAACAGAATATTCCATTTCTTTAGATGGTGCTTACATGTGGAGAGCTAATGAGCAGAAGTATGCCATGTCTGAATATTTCAATGCAAACCGTAAGTACTTCTTCAAAGAAAATAATCATTATGAAGGTGAAGATTATTATGCAATTGTGGAAGCTGTTTATAGTAGTTCTGAAAAGAACAAGATTGGTTCTTATAAAGCCGGTGTAACGGATGATATTTTGGATGCAACATTGAAGATCCAGCCGTTGAAAGAGACAAGAACTTCTGCATTTGCTATCAATCCGGATAATACTCCGTTGTATCGTCGCTTTAATACTGTTTTGGAAAATGCTGTAGAAGGTCGTGAGGATTCTACTAAGGTTTTGATGTTCAAGGAATATTATCGTGGTGAATATTTGATGGATGAAAACAACAAGAAGTTCCAAAATGAAGAAGTTGATTATTTAGGTATTTGGACTGCCGACAAAGCTACAGGCTTGTCATTCTATGTTGACTCTGCCGTAATCAACAAGACGGCTCGTGGCTATATTAAACCTCAGTATTTTGTTTATGTAAACCGTCAAGTTCAACCAGGTGTGGATGCTATTCCTTGTCCGTTGGAACATAATCATGGTGTAGATGCAGATGGTAATGAACTGGATGCATATCACTGTTCGCATGCAACTCCGGGTAAGGCTGGTTATATTAGAGCTAAATATTTGGTAAGCTTTGCGGATTCTTTGAATGCTGAAAATGCAGATAAATTGTACCAATTCGGTAAATATACACGTGTTGGGTTTGTTGATGCTATGCATATCGGTGATAGCTTAATCTTCTTAGTTAACGGATTTGAAAACCAGAAACTGGCTGATTTGGATACAGCTAAGATCATTGCAAACTATAAAGCTACAAACAATACTGATAAGATCATAGACTTGTCTGCGTTGACAGATAAGCACCACAACTACACTTGGTCTTTCCGTTTTATCGCTCCGGAAAAGGTTGCTGCTGCGACAGAGGCTGGTGAAGAATCTTTGGATGTCGCTTTCTTGGTAGAATCCAATAAAGCTGCAACTGATGTTGATATTGCTCCAAAATTCGGTCAGTGGTTGAAGAGCCAAAATGGTTGCTTAGTATTGTCTAACGATACAGAATTCGAAAAAGCTAAATTAGGTGGTAGCGAAGATAATGCTTTGGTATTCAATATTGCCAATGGTTCTGAAGATGATTTAGCAACAGACAACGAAGAAATCGCAACATCTGAAGTAACTGTAATCGCTCAGGATGGTGCTGTAAGAATCGCTAACGCTGAAGGCAAGAAAGTTGTTATCACTAACATCTTAGGCCAGACAGTTGCTAACACAGTTATCACTTCTGACAATGCTACAATCGCTGCTCCTCAGGGTGTAGTTGTAGTAGCTGTTGAAGGCGAAGAAGCTGTTAAGGCTATCGTTAAATAAGTTCGATGCATTTATTAATTAAATAAATCGATTGCTCCTCTTCTCGTGAGAAAAGAGGGCAGAAAACAAATAAGCCTTTCCGGTAGAAATATCGGAGAGGCTTTTTGTGCATATATACGAGTGGTATGATTGGGGAAATTTGAAGAAGTCGGAGCTGCTTATCTTCCGGAGAATGCGATATTTGAAAATAACCCTGTATAATCGTCCAAATACGCGATTCTGACAGGGTTTAGGGGTGTCAGAATGTGAATGTTTTTCCGACCTGTTGATAACTTTTTGTTACTTTTCCCATATATTTCTTGGCGGTTAAATTAGGAAATGTGTACTTTTACCCTCCAATAGGGTGATGTATGTGCAAATCAACCAACTACAGGCCCTTATTTTAAGGAAAAGTTTAACATGAAGTAGCGAAGAAATGGAAGAAAAAGAAGTCTGTTATCATGTGCCGGTAATGCTTCATGAAAGTTTGGAAGGACTGGACATTCAACCATCCGGAGTGTATGTCGATGTTACCTTCGGAGGTGGAGGACATTCGCGTGAAATCTTGAACCGGCTGAATGACGAAGGGGAACTTTATGGATTTGATCAAGATGCCGATGCGGAGAAAAACATTCCGGCGGATTCCCGTTTTGTATTTGTCCGCAGTAATTTTCGTTACTTATATAACTTCATGCGTTATCATGGTGTAGCGGGTGAGGTCGATGGGGTGTTGGCCGACTTGGGCGTTTCTTCCCATCATTTTGATGACAAGGATCGCGGGTTCTCTTTCCGTTTCGACGGAGCGTTGGATATGAGGATGAATACCCGGGCTGGACAAACTGCGGCGGATATTGTTAATACATATACGGAAGAACAGTTGGCCGACCTGTTCTACCTTTACGGAGAATTGAAAGTGGCACGCAAACTGGCCTCCGTCTTGGTGCGCAGCCGCGAAATAAAGAAGATAGAAACGATCGCCGACTTTTTGGAAGTGATAAAGCCCTTTACGGGAAAAGATAAGGAGAAAAAATTCCTGGCTCAGGTATTTCAGGCCTTGCGTATCGAGGTGAATGATGAAATGTGTGCCTTGCGCGAGATGTTGCAACAGACGCTGCAAGTGTTGAAACCCGGCGGACGTCTGGTTGTCATCACCTACCATTCTTTGGAAGACAGGTTGGTGAAGAACTTCCTGAAGACGGGTAACTTTGAAGGGAAGGCGGAACAGGACTTCTTTGGAAATATCAGATCTCCGTTTCGCTTGGTAAACAATAAGGTGATTGTTCCGTCGGACGAGGAGATCGAACGGAATCCCCGCTCCCGGAGTGCAAAGCTAAGGATTGCGGAGTTGGATAATAGAGTCTGCTAACTTTCAACAGAAAAAGTATGGCAATGGAAACGAAACAGAAGAAAAAGAAGAAGGAGAATCGTTTTTCTTTTTTGTACATATTGGGGGGTGGGATCCTGAAAGAGGATTTCATTGTCAGGCATACGAAGATGATCGTGCTTGTTGTCGTACTGATATTCATATTTATCGGTAACCGATATGTCTGTATGCAGCGGTTGCGTGAAATCGACCGCTTACAACAGCAATTGCGCGATGTGCGGTTCGAGGCGCTGTCCATTTCTTCGGAATTGACAGGCAACAGCCGTCAGTCGCAGATTGAACTGTTGATAGAAGAACAGGGTATAGAATTGGAAGCGGCGAAGAATCCGCCGTATGAATTGTATAAGTAAAAGATGGCTGAAGAAGAGATCGGATCAAAAGAACAAGCTCCTAAGAGTAACCGGATTTTATTCTGTTACTTCTTTATCGTGCTGTTGCTCGGATTGGTAGCAATAGGCATCTTGGTGCGTGCCTTCGATACGGCTTTTGTGGAAAGGGAGACTTGGATGAAGGTGGCCGAGAGCCAAAAGCGTCCGAACCGCCTGATCTATCCCAGCCGTGGAAATATCTATTCTTCCGACGGCAAGCTGATGGCGACCAGTGTGCCTTGCTTTTATCTGTATATCGATTTCAACGCAGACTGCTATACCCATCCGACCAAGAAATGGAACAGCTTGGATACGCTTCTGAAAAGTAAACATAACGGGATCGACTCCCTTTCTTTTTACCTTTCCCGCAAATTGAAAGACAGGACGCCTGCCGGATATAAGAATTACCTGCTGAATGGTCTGAAGAAGAAGAGCCGCCAGTTCCCCGTTTGTGACGGTAAAGTTTCCTATTCCGACTTGAAGGAAATAAAGAAATTCCCGTTTTTCCGTTTGGGACGGTTCAAGAGCGGCTTCTACACGCGGGAGATGGTCGAACGGCAGAAGCCGTTCGGGACATTGGCCTCCCGTACGATCGGCGATACGTTCCGCGATATCGATCCTAAAACAGGGCTGACAAAGGGAAAGAACGGTCTGGAATTGCAATACGATACTTTGCTCCACGGCGTAGCCGGCCTGAATTCCGTACGCCGTCTCGGTGGAGGATGGACGAATGTCGTAGAGGTCGATCCGGTGGAAGGAATGGATATCCGCACGACGATCGACATCAATATCCAGGATATAGCCGAGAAGTCGTTGCTCGACATGCTGAAAAAGATCGACGCTGCATCGGGTACGGCTGTCGTCATGGAAGTCGCGACAGGCGAGGTGAAAGCCATTACCAACATGGGGCGTATTCGTGAAGGCGTCTACGGCGAGGATACCAACCATGCCGTGGCAGACGAAACGGAACCCGGTTCGACCTTTAAAGTCGCCTCCATCATGGTGGCGCTTGAAGATGGTGTCTGCCAGCCCGGCGATACGGTCGATGTCGGCAACGGTATCTATATGTATAAAGGAGCCCGTATGACGGATCATAATAACCATAAAGGCGGTTACGGCCGTATTTCGGTGGAACAGGCTATTTGGTATTCCTCCAATATCGGGGTGGCCAAGACGATCCTGAAAGGATATGAAAAGAATCCGACTAAGTATGTGGAAGGGCTTTACCGTATCGGTTTGAACGAAGACCTTCGTCTGGAAATCCCTGGAGCGGGCCGTGCTAAAATCCGCCGGCCGGACGACACTGTGCGCTACTGGTCGAAGACTGCTCTGCCGTGGATGTCTTTCGGGTATGAGACTCAGATCCCGCCGATCTATACGCTTGCCTTCTATAATGCGATTGCCAACAACGGTAAGATGGTGCGTCCGATCTTTACAAAAGAAATCTTGCACAACGGCAAGACCGTGCAGAGCTTCTCTACCGAAGTGGTGCGGGAATCCATCTGCTCGGAACGTACGCTGAATATGATAAAGGATATGTTGTTAGGCGTAGTGGAAAAAGGAACCGGCAAGGCCGTCCATTCTGACTTTGTCCGTATTGCCGGTAAAACCGGTACGGCCCAGATCGCTTCGGGAGGTGTTTACCGCCAGGCTGGCCACCAGGTCGCCTTCTGCGGCTATTTCCCGGCCGACGAACCGAAATATTCCTGCATCGTCGTGATCCGTCAGCCGCGCAACGGCTATCCTTCGGGAGGCACGATGTCAGGCGGCGTAGTGAAGGCGATAGCCGAGAAGGTCTATGCCAGCCATATGTCATTCGATATCCGCGACATGGAAAAGGATTCATTGGCAGTGACGCCGAAAGCCGGTGAACGGGGAGCGTTGGAATATGTTTTGGACAAACTCGATATAGAAGCCGATAACGACAGTATCGAAACCCAATGGGTGACGGCTAAGCGTGAGGACGGCAGGGAAGATGTGGAACTGAAAGATATCCCTATCCGCGAAGGATTGGTGCCGAATGTGATCGGCATGGGAGCGAAAGACGCCGTTTACCTGTTGGAAAGCGTTGGATTACGGGCTTCGTTGAATGGTATGGGGCGGGTATCTTCTCAATCCGTATCTCCCGGTTCACGGGTTTCGAAAGGACAAACCGTTTCATTAACATTAAAATAGGCTATGGAACTAAAAGAACTTATTCATCCGTTGGAAGTGCTTGAGGTCGTAGGAAACACCGACGTGGAGATCTCCGGTATTCAGTCTGATTCCCGTAAAGTGGAAAAAGGCTTTTTGTTTGTGGCGGTTCGGGGTACGACCGTAGATGGCCATGATTATATCCAAAGCGCGATCGGGAAAGGGGCTGCCGCAATTGTTTGCGAGGAAATTCCTGCTCTTTCGGATGAAGACATACAGGTATCCGAAAGCAAACCGGTTTTTATCCGGGTGAAAGATTCGGCGGATGCTTTAGGCAAATCACTTTCTGCCTGGTATGAGAATCCTTCGGACAATCTGATATTGGTTGGAGTGACCGGCACGAACGGAAAGACGACAATTGCGACGCTCCTGTACGAGATGTTCCGGAAGATGGGGCATAAAGTAGGATTACTCTCTACCGTTTGCAATTATATCGATGGCGAAGCAATCCCGACTGATCATACGACGCCTGACCCTGTCACCCTTCATAATCTGATGGCTCGGATGGTGGAAGCCGGTTGCGAGTATGCTTTTATGGAAGTCAGTTCGCATTCGATCGACCAAAAGCGTATCAGCGGCCTGTCGTTCAACGGAGGTATCTTTACCAATCTGACGCGTGATCACTTGGATTATCATAAGACAGTCGAGAATTACTTGAAAGCCAAGAAGAAATTCTTCGATGATCTGCCTGCTTCGGCTTTTGCACTTACGAATGCGGACGACAAAGCCGGTCTTGTCATGTTGCAGAATACGGCTGCCAGGAAGCTGACCTATTCGCTTCGCACATTGGCCGATTTCAAAGGAAAGATATTGGAATCCCATTTCGAAGGGACTGAAATGCTGGTTAACGGGCGTGAGGTGATGACACGCTTTGTCGGCCGTTTCAATGCCTATAACCTGTTGGCAGTGTATGGAGCTGCTGTTTCGTTAGGCAAAGATCCGGAAGAAGTGTTGGTGGTGTTGAGCGATCTGCATTCGGTTTCCGGTCGTTTCCAGACGATCCAGTCTCCATCGGGATATACGGCAATCGTGGACTATGCCCATACGCCTGACGCATTGACGAACGTGCTCAACAGCATCCATGAGGTGTTGAACGGCAACGGCCGTGTGAT
>ENA-OPMG01001288-OPMG01001288.1-human-gut-metagenome-genome-assembly--contig:-NODE-1288-length-15687-cov-160.420548_pt1 | contig 15687 bp, 6 predicted proteins | sample MGYA00241522_ERZ501741 | MGnify/ENA primary metagenome ERZ501741 (study PRJEB25962, sample SAMEA2042616) | human gut metagenome | biome: human gut; feature: human-associated habitat; material: faeces...
CCCAATGTTGTGCTATAGTTCTATTTAAAGTCCAGTGAGAGGGGTGCAGTACATAAACCAGTGGCTTTATAAAACTGACAAATGATTAGTAATGGATTACGAAGCTTGATACTCTGGCAGGAAGCTTGACAGTCAACTGACCAGAAGCTTTGTCATAAATGTAGTTAGAAGCATCAATCTCATTGTAGACATCTTGTTTGTTTCTAGTAGTGATACCTTCAATCTTCTTGATTTCAGTTCCAGCAGGAAGATGGACTATAGCGCCATGGTTAGATGAAGAAGTAAAGGCAGTATAAGTCTTTCCATTCTTTCCTAAAACAGTCATATTGAATCTGATCGTAGAAGCTTTATCATCGATTTGTGTCTGGAAGGAGAACATCTCGATGTTATCCAACTTGTTACCGATCAAGCCATAGTTTCCATCACCCTTTGTGTCGATTAAGAATTCAGTAGATTGGCCATCTTGACCGACAGCAGTTCCACGGACATATCCGTTTACTATAGCAGATGTAGGTACCAAGACATAACGTGTGATTTCAGTAGAAGACTTGTAGTTTACAACTGAAGCGACAGAAGAAGTCTTGTTATTTTTATCGTTAGCAGGGAAACGGACATACTTAGTATCATCAGAGACATATATCACCAAGAAGTTACCGAGTCTTCCATAACTTCTAATAGTAGGATTAGAAGTCTTTTCAGGAACTGTGACTTTAACAGACTTTGTTTGGGTTATGTTCTCAGTAGAAGTAGAGGACTTCTTAGCAAATAGTTTGTAGTCAAATTGCAATGTATAATCACCAGCAGGCAAAGAATCACCAGAAGCATCCTTCATAGGTATTGCGACTGTAGCCATAGCTACATAATATCCAGAAGAGATGAATGACTCAGTGACGAAGGATTTCAATAATTGATATCCGTTGTTAGCAGGATCATCATTCTTGAGCATATCTTCATCATCATTGCTATCGTCGCTAGAAGAATAGATGTAATCTCTCAACCAACCAGTTTGAAGTGTTTTTCCAGAAGCATCCTTCAAAGTAACCTTTCCGTTGTAGCAGGAACGATTCATGAATTGCTTGACGACCAACAAATCAGACTTTCCTTCAACACCGGCATAGACTCCATCATGCTTGCCTTCTTCGAACAATTCGCCATCAGTATCAGTTCCAAGCTTAGCAAAGTTGAAGTCTTCCAAAGTCTTAGATCCAGCTGCAATCTTATTCAAATGATCATTCACGTTATATGTATCCAAAGAACCATCATCTTTCAAATACGAGCTATAGTCGGTACCATAGATTTGTGATCCGAAGTCAGCATTAGGCTTTCCTCCAGAGATGTTATGAGCGACTGAAGCCATGACATCAGAATTCAATGTGGAATCATCAGTTCTCTCAAAATCGAACTTTTCAGCTGCACTAGCCTTTGAATAATCTCCGTAGAACTTAATATAAGGAATACGAAGTGTAGTATCAGTCGAAGCGTTATCAGCAGTAGTGCCGGTAGGTTCTAATACGACATAACCTTCCAAATAAGTACCATCGGAATAATACTCATTAACATAGTCAGTCAAGTAAGAATCGTTGCTGTAATCCTTTTGAACCTGCAAGAGATGATCGCCAGGTTGAACAGTAACTGATTTAATAGTATCGAATGCGACCATATGGTCATCGGTGGATTGCATATAAGTTGTAGGCAATCCTTTAGCCAACATACTTGTATCAACACCAGAAGTTTCGATATCGGAACCCAAGATTCCGAGACGTGCTTCAGGAACTGCAACATACAATTTGACATCATAAGTCTGAGCTGTCTCAGTCTCGTTATGAGTGATGAAGGTCAAATCGATATTGGCATCGTTATTTCCATCCTTATATCCAAGTTGGATCTTAGCACTTCCATCGCCTTTAATATTAGAATCAGTGGAATCACCAGCTTGGCTTTCCAACCAAACCTTGTTGTTCAAAGCTCCTTCGACGTTGATCATACCAGCACCGGATCTTCTAGGTGAAGCATAGTTATACTCTTCTGAATTCTCAGCATAATCTTCTTTACCTGTTAAAGGAGAAGCTTTCTTGCTGTCCCAAGCACCACCGATGTTCTTGTCGATTTCTTGTCCGTTATCATCCAAAGCCTTCTTTGTACGAGAAGAAGAGATTTGGAGCAAGGAGTCATCGTGCAAAGGAGTTGCAGTAGACTCGATACGAGCCATGATATGATCTGTATAGGCTTGTTTCTCTTCATCGGTAGTTCCAGGATTGTTAGATAACAAGGTAGCCATAGCTCCAGAGAAGTTAGGAGTTGCCATGGATGTTCCAGACATTGTTCCATACTCACCGTTGATAGCACCTAAGATATCAGTTCCAGGAGCTGTAATATCAGGGTTGAAATTAAGGTTGGTAGCAGGACCATCGGATGAGAAGTAAGACATCATCTTAGCACTGTCGTTATCCTCGAGTTTACCATTCTTATCATAAGAGACTTTACCTTCACTGGTTCCGGCAGAACCGAAGGTTTGTTGTCCAGAAGTCTTAGGAACACTGACGACAGGAATTGTAATAGGCTCAGTAGCACCAGTTGTAAGGTTGAATCTTCCACCATCCTCAGCTTGGTTGTTGACGATGATCAAAGCCTTAGCACCAAAGTGTTGTGCATTGGTAGCTTTCTCGACAAATGAGATATCACCACGGTTTACAACTGCGATTGTAGGTTCTTCGAATCTTGTCTTTCCTTGAAGAATATTGTTGTATTCAGACTCTTCACCAGCTCCACCAATATATATATACTTATATTCAGTGGTAGATTCGAACAAATTATCAATAGGATAATCAGTATTTTGATCAGTGAATGAAGTGCTTCTATTTCCAACAATCAACTTCTTATGGTAAGACTTGTCGAGGAAGGAAGAAGCGATGATATTAGGTGAAGAAAGCAAAGCGTAACTTCCAAACTCAGAAGGCTCTACAGTATCCAAAGTAATTGTATCTGCAAAGAATCCTGAATTACGTGCATAAGAAGCACGTCCATCGTTACCAGCAGCGAAGTTAACCTGTGTTCCAGCTGCTTCGAGCTTATTTACAAGCTTATAGATTTCTCTATCGCTTTCGCTGTTATCGACTTGGAACAAAGCTGAACCCAAAGAAAGGTTGATAACATCTAACTTCAAGTTAGCAGCATCTTGGAATGCATGTAACAAAGCGTTAGATGTAGCACCTGAGCTATTATCAGAGAAAACCTTCATAATAGCCAATTGAGCATTAGGAGCTGCACCTTCATAAGTCTTACCATTAGCAGCAGCTAATGAAGCGACGTGAGTTCCGTGAGAGTTAGAAGTTGTAGTGTTGACATTGTTGTCGTTGTCAGCATAATCGTATTCCCAAATAATCTTGTTATTTACATACTTGGCATTGGTTCCATGAGTACCGGCAGTATTTTTGACTCCATCCATATCTTCCTTAGTTCTAGAGACATTGTTAGCGGCTTCTCCAGTGATAGGACGGAAGGCTTTCTCATCATATTTATCATCAGCAGTGACAGCTACTTGGTTGGCATAAAGACCAGTATCCATAATACCGATAGTCATTCCATCACCTTGTTTCTTAGGTGCTTCTATATCAGTATCTTGAAGACGCATAGTAGCACGAGAATAAGATGTTGTAGTACGATCAGTATCAGTAGGCTTTCCTGAATCATCACCAATTCCTATCTCAGTATCAGTTGCCTGAGTATCAGGGAGTCCATAAGTCTGATTGAAAATCACATCTTCTACTACATCGAAAGACTTAACCAAATTCTTGTAAGATGAATTGAAGGTCACTGCATAACCATTGAACAAGCTTCCTTCAAAAGTATCGGTGATAGTGTAATTAGCCACACCGAAAGTCTTGTCCATCTTAGCTTTAAAAGAATAACGAGTAGAAGCGGAATTATCTTTCAATTCGACTAAATAACTGCTCTTTCCTGAAAGTAAACCAGCATCATAAGAAGTATTACATGAAGAAAGTCCGGCAAATCCACCAACGACAGCCAAGGTAGCTAAGCTAATAAATAGTTTATTTGATTTCATATTGAATGTCCTCCTTTCCATTACTTAGCAATAGAAGCTTTGATAGCATCTATTGAGCTTTGCTCATCAGAAGAAAGTGTTGTAGTTCCGATGTTGTAGTATCTAAATGTAGCTGTGTACTCAAGGTTAGAACCATAAGCACGCGACCATCCATTTATAGTTACTACCACCTCATCAGTGCCAACTTTAATAGTGATGTCTTTGAGTTGTGATCTTCCACTGACATAACCATACAATGCACTCAAAGTAGTATCGGCTGAATTAGGACAGCTTCCAAAGGCAAAATCCAAAGGATTGGTTACCTGAGAGAATACGTTTGTAGACTGAGCATAAGAATAGTTGTTAGCTTCCTTGAAGTTTCTATAGTAAGTATAGGAATTTCCATCTTTACTCTTCAAATTCAAGAATTGTCTATCGAATCCAAATCCGGAGTCCTTGTTGAAATCGGCTTCGGTCAAGCCTTTGCTCGATAAGGAAGTGTAAGTTCCACCATAAGCACCATAAACAGCTAGTTTATCTTCAGTTCCAAATTTGTTTCCAAATGCATAGACATCATCGTACAAAACGACATCATAATCGTTTTGATTTGCATCTTTCAAAGTTTCTTTAACAGCAGGCAAAGTAGAATGAACTCCTTTGTAGGAAGCACCATCATTCAAAACAACCTTAGCTGTTCCAGCAAAGCTTTGATCGGCAGTTCCAACACCAGAAGGATAACCATCAGCCATGACCATTCTAGAATCGACATCTAAAGAATAATTTCCTTCTTGAATCTTCTTTACCAAGTTTCTTTCAGAGATCTGATCAGCAGCACTGACTTCAGGATAAGCTCCATCAACCTTGTCAGCGGTCATATCCTCACTGGTCATAGCAGTAACATTAGGATAGGCGAAAACTGAATTCTTAGTACCATCATCCTTATAGATAGATGTGTAGTAGGAAGTAATGGCATCATTTTGAGCATTCCAAGAACCAGGAAGTCCCTCTGATACAGGAGCATCATTCCAAGCTGTCAATTCAACATAATAAGTAAAAGTCTTAGTTTGTCCGCTAATTTTGAAAGGAGCTGTAAACTGACCTTTTACTGAATTAATAACTTTATTAGTAGGATCGAGAATGATTTCAAGGCTATAATCATTAGCACTGTCTATATCGAGGTTTCCAGAATAAACTGAGTTATAGAAATAGGCGAGAACAAAAATAAAGTATTGTCCAAAGTCATATCCATTATCACTCTTAGTGGTCAACTTTACAGTTCCATCTCCGACGTTGACAGCGTTGAATCTTCTCTTGAGATAGTCAATCTTAGTCAATCTTTGGCTTTCATATTCACTTTTAGTCAAAGGTATATAAGCAAACTCAAAAGGATTCTTGGTGTAGAAGTTCACACTTCCACCAGTTCCAAGGAATGTGGAATCCCAAGCCATAGGATCCCCACCATTACTCGTCAAAACTTGATACCCTTGTTTGTTATCAGCACCCAAATAGGTATAGGCCATATGTTCAGTCTCATCTTTAACGAAAGAAAAAGCCTCATAATCGTTGCTATTATAGTAACAGTGAGCTGAAACATAATTAGATTCTTTTTCATCTCCATTTCTCTTACCATAATATCCATATGGAGAGAAATTCAACGAAGCTCCAAAGTAAGCATTCAAATCAGGACTAGTGACATCAGCAGATATAATAGGTGAATCACCTAAGTCAGCTATAAGTTGCCAACTCTCATTACTTAAATTATCTGATGCATCATCACCCATATAAAGATTTACGTTTATATCTGAATCAGTCAAAGTGAGATTAATTCTAGTCGCATCATAAGTTACTTTTGCGTTAGAAACCTTTTCGGTCAATTTAAAAATAGATCCCTTAGTAGTTTCAATACGTTTTTTCTGGCTGTCACGTGCGATGACATTTAATAAACCATAACCTTTTTTGGCTTTAACTAAGATTGTCACTGCACCAGTGACATTATCACGACTTTCAATGGAAGCAAGTCCATAAGTTCCAGTGGTGTCTTTTGCACCATTATAAAGGACGGCAAGATTTACGTTCAAAGCAGATTTGTCGTCAAATTCTTTCTTTCCATCACTACCTGTGTTAGAAGAATTACCCGTGTTGTCAGTAGGGCCAGGGGTAGTAGGCCCAGGGGTAGTAGGCCTGGTCTCATTGCAGCTCATTAAAAGAGTACTGAGACATAGCAAGGCTATCAATTTAGAAAAACTTTTTTTCATATAAAAACTCCTTTATCCTCAATAGCTTTGAGATTGTAGTTTTTTATAGGTTAGAAAGTCAACCCAAAAATAATAAAACAAAGATAAAAATTCAAAATGCAATATAGGTATATATAAATAAAAATCAAAGTAAGCACATTCATAGCACAAATAAACTATTTGACTTTTATGAAAAAGGTATATAATTGTGTCGCAATCCCAAGTAGAAAGGAATTTTTAAATTATGAAATTAAGAAAAATTGTTACTTTAGGTTTACTTTGCACCTTAGGTTTAGTTGCTTGTAGTAAGGAAGATTCTACACCCACATCTACACCCACTCAACCTTCAACAGTAGAACCTAAGCCCTCAACCGGTGACAGTACTACTACTGAAAAACCCGCAAATAGAGACGCTGTTTATAAAGTATTGAGCAAGCTCAAAACAACTAAAGCTGCTAGTATTAACTACACCTTAGACGGTGAGGAATACACTGACATCTTCAACAAAGATTATGTAATGCTTAGTCAGCTTGGACTGGGTGTCGCATTGTTACCTAGCTACGATCCTTCTGAAACAAGATCAAATAAAGCAGCTTACATGTTTGAATATAACGATACTGATATCGTATTGGACAAAGTCATGGCAGATCAAGACAAACAAACTGGAGCTCTCATTTATGAAACTTCTATAGACGACTACAACAATGCTTATCAAATCGGTAGACAGATTTCCAAGAGTAGATTGTCTGTCGATAAAGAAACTGGAGATATCTACACCACCAACACTACACTTTTAAAGGTTATTGCAGGTGCTGTCGGATTCCAATATGCTACCTTGGTCCAAGGTGGAACTGCTTATTTCTACCTTTCTGAAGATGAGACTAGCGTTGAAATTAGTCTCACAGCATATTACAAGAAATCAGCAGAATCTACAGGAACTAAAGTCTTAACTGAAGAGTTTGACCCTATATATTTTAATGATATAGGTACCGCTGTCTCCGACACTTTCGGAGACGTCTTAGCTGACGGAGATGCATTCTTAGGTGCTTCTTTGACTGATGATGAAATTTCAAATGTTGTCTCAAAGCCTGTTAAATACCACACCCCTCTTTCCTCTTTGGGATATGCTGAAGTGGCTTATGGAACTAAAAATGGTCAAAACATCGCCTCGGCTCACCAAGTTGTCTACAGTGGAAAAGATGCTGATGGTAACAATTTAGTCGGCAATGAATCCATGGTCTATTATGTCGGTGATTCAACTCAAGTCAAAACTATGACTTTGACCGCTGCTAATGAGGTTTATGATTCAGGTGCTTTGACAAGCCAAGATGGACAAAAGTACACTTGGGATATTGCTATCGCTGATTTATCTAACACTGAAGTTTTCAACCCCAAGGCTTTTAGAAAAGTCAATGGATCTGATGACACATATAAGTATCTTGGATATTCTATCGGAGCCGAAAACATTTTCTACGGATTATCCTTCTTAAGTGCTGATGATTTCGGTGGAGAATATAACTCCTTATCAGTCACACTCGGATCGAATGATAAGGTCGAATCTTTCAACTATACAGTAGCTTTTAGAGATAGCTCTACTGGTAGCATCCAAGGTGGAATCACATTCAAGACTGCAATTGAAAACGGTGATTCAGTAGCACCTACACTTCCAACAGCATACACACAAGAAGCTGAAGAAGATAAGATTGCTGAAGGTTTGAAGAAACTCAACGGATCCGTTTCATTCTCCATGACTTCAAGCATGACCGTAGAAGGAACTTCTTTAAGTGCTATCAGTACTGTTTACTATTACGATAAGACTAATAAGGCATTTATCGTTAAGCAATCCTCAGGATCTGATGAATTAGTAAGAGGATGGAAGGAAGCTACTGATAATTCAGTTACACCTTTCAAGATTGAAAAAGACAATTCATTGACTGCACGTAACGTAAATATAGAAGGTCATATCGCTGATCTCTTCACTCCTGCATTGAGCCCTGCACTTTTGAAGAAAAAATTAGGATCAGAAAATGACTATGTACTTAGAACTACATTGGCAACTGGCATTAGCAGTTCAATGTTGTTTGGTCCTGCCGGAAATAATGGAATGATTCCTAGCACCATGGTCTTCCACACCGATAATGATGGAACTATTCAATCAATTTCTTACACATATTCAATCTACAACAGCAGCAAGAGTGATTATGAGAAAGGAACTGAGACTTTGACATTCGCATACGATACTGCAGCTGTCAATCCTACAAAAGCTGACTTATCCTCAGCCATCAAAGCTTATGTAAAGCCTACTTCATGGAAAGAGCAAAGCGAAGCTATTTACAAGGATATCGTCTCTGCTGTCGGTGAAACTGAAGCTGCAACTGTTCCTTTCTTATTCGATTCTAACTTTGCAGAAGATGGTTGGACATCTCAATATACTAACGGATTTACTATGATCGTCGGCTCCCCCAGCTCTGCCGCTATTACATTCTTGAACAATTACTTGACTTATGTTCAAAAACAAGGATTCCAATATGGAGGAACACAAGAAGGAATCTATATCTTCGTCAGCCCCAATAATACATATATCCTCGGTGTTGCTTACTCCAACGGCGCACCTATTATCCTTATCCAGCCTGTGCCTACCAGTGCTAATTAAGCCTGTATTATAAATAAAAAGTCCTGAATCAATTCAGGACTTTTTTTATTCTTAAATTAAATATTATCTACAACTAACAACTTTCGATTAAGACAAGATGAACTTATAGTCTTTTTCAGACATACTAGATACGTTATCGCCATCTTTGATGACTGAATCATACAACTCTTTCTTAGCGTTTTGAAGATCAATTACTCTCTCTTCAACTGAGTCGTGACAGACAAGTTTATAGACCGTAACAGGTTTTGTCTGACCGATACGATACGCTCTATCTGTCGCTTGCTCTTCAGCTGCGAAGTTCCACCAAGGATCCAAATGAACAACAGTATCAGCTCCAATGAGGTTAAGACCAGTTCCACCGGCTTTTAAAGATACTAACATAACTTTAACACCACTTGGAGAATTAAAGTCATTAGCTAAAGATACCCTATCGTTACTCTTTGTCGATCCATCAATTATTTTTGAAGTGATGTTGTATTCATTTTTTAACTTATTTTTAATCTTAGGAAGAACACTAGAGAAGAAAGAAAATACTAAGACTTTATGTCCATTCTCGATAGATTCTTGAATCAAGTTCAAAGCCAAAGATAGCTTAGAAGATTCATCATCAAAACCTTCAAAGAAAGAAGAAGCATCGACACATATCTCTCTAAGCTTGCCCAATGCAGCTAAGAACGAAATCTTTCCGATATCAGCACCTAAAGCTTCTCTGGCTTTTTGCAAATAAGCTACATAAAGCTTTCTCTCTTTTTCATTCATTGTAACTGAAATAATTGAAGTAGTCTTGGGAGGCAATGATTTCAGCACTTCATTTTTAGTTCTTCTCAAGATAAAAGGCGTTATTCTCAAAAGAAGTTCTTTTTGTTTTTCGCAGTGAGGATCTTCAGTAATGGGTTGCTCAAATTCAGTTCTAAATTCATCATAATCGCCTAAATAGCCAGGCATCAAGAAATCGAAAATAGACCAGAGATCTGATAATCTATTTTCCAATGGCGTGCCAGTCAAAGCAAATCTATTTAAGCAACTAATCTTCTTAACTGCTTTAGCTTTCAAAGCTAAAGCATTCTTTATATATTGAGCCTCATCGATAATAAAGACAGAAAAACTTTTTCCTTCATACAAAGATAAATCGTTTCTCAAAGAATCATAAGAGGTAACATAAACAGTCTTATCATTATTTGATATTCCTGCTATTCTTGTTGTTCTATATTCTTTGTTTCCTTCTATAGTCACACATCTTTGACTAGGATTCCACATCTTGAACTCCCTAGCCCAGTTATAAACAACTGAAGTAGGACAAGCTATTAATATAGGCATGTTCTTGTCGACTTTAGAGATGAAGGCAATAGTTTCTAAAGTTTTACCTAATCCCATATCATCAGCTAAAATTCCATCCAAATTGTTGTTATACAAAGAAAGCATCCATTTGATACCATCTTTTTGATATTCTCTTAAACTCGCTTCTATTCTTGAATCGAATTCAATATTTTGATTTTTATAATTTATTACATTTTTGATGGCACCCATCAAATCATTACTGAGCTGCATACGAAGATTTTCATTTCCAGAATCTTTGAGTTTAAAAGCTTCGAAGAAAGGAATTTGCTCGGCTGTTAAAGTATCGAAATCTACGTCAATCTCGTCCATAACTTTAGAAACTTTTCCTAACTGATCATCCAAAAGAATCATATTTCCATTGAGTATGTAATATTTCTTCTTTTTCTTATATACAGCTAACATATCTTTAAGTTCATCTTGTGAATAATCTTCACTATCAATGGTAGCATTGAGCCAACCGGCATTTCTACTGACACTTATCGATATCACAGAGCTATTCTTAATCTTCATCTTCGCTAATACATCGGACAAAAAAATCTTAGCCACTTTCTTGATGTTTGATAGATCAGCTTTTAAGAAATAATAGACGACACCTAAGTCTGTTTCTATTCCACTTTCTTTAAGATTTAAATCATTCAACCCTTTAGAATATGCACCTAAACAAGCATCAAAATATGGATTAGAAGGAATCTTATCTCTATCAACTTCGACATTATTAATCTTATATATAGTTTTTGTAATCAATTGATTTTTTTCATCTAAATCAATATAAAGATTAATCGTGAAATTGTTATTGTCTTTTTCGGAATCTATTTTTACTATAGAAGTACCTATGGTCGGTAGCAGCTTTTTAACAAAGATATCTTTGATGTAATTAAATGAATCCATCCCATTTTCATAAAAGAAATCATAGATTAAAGCAAAATCATTCTTCTCAAATCTATAGATAGCAGCTGTATATTTATTTAAATCTATTATGATTCTATCTTTTCCTTTCTTGGCAAAGATAATTTTATTATTTCTATCAATAGGAGGAATTAAATGAGGGACTCCATCACTTTCCAAATACACGTCACCTTTTTCTATATTTTCATCGATATGAACTTCTTCTCCGTCGAAATAAATACTGCATCCTCGGCAATCATATAAAAAAGAAAATAATCTAGATTTATTTATATATATGTAATTGCCATAATAAAACATATTTATTTCGAAATATTTCATAGCAGCAGTATTGAGTCGCTTGCTATTTTCAGTGAAATCATCTTCTGCAAATTTATAATTCTTTCCTCTAAAAGTATATATTTCATCTTGAAAAAAACACTTTTTAAAAGCTTGGAATTTTGATGGATCAATATCATAAGATGCATTCTTAGTCTTATAACTGACTTCGACTTTAATACTAGAATCTTTAGAAATATCAGAACGAATATCGCATGAAAAATTTATAAACACATCGATTTTATCTTTGAATAAATCACGCATTGTATAGATGTCGTTTGATTCATCTTCTTCATCACTATTATCTTTTCCAAAATACTCGACCAAGCTAACGAAATTGTTTCTTACAGAAAGCATTTTTTCTCTTTGTTCTCGAGATAAAGAAGTAATTTTTTTAATAAGTGCAAAAGATTCACCATAAAGGAGATTTAAATCCGCATCTGTCAAATCTTTTTCTTTGTCTGATAAAAATTGCAAAAGACATTTAGAATAAGACTCCATACTATATGGATATGATGTCCTTTTCAAACTATCCACTTTAGCTATTATTACTTCGGGAAAGGAATTCTTCATTTCGAATTCTTTTTTCTTGATAGCCAAATAAGTCATCTCATTAACATCTTGATCAAACGAAAATGAAATTTTATATTCAGTATCCAAAGAATTTTTAAAAATTTTATATAGATTCTTTTCCTTGGCAGTTAAAAAATCCGAATCACTATTATAGAAGAACATAACCACTATCCTCCATATGGTAAATATCCTAGCTTTATTAAAAGGCCATATTTATCCAACAATTTAAAATAGGAATCTATCAATGTTGATTCTTTTAAAGCATTGTTTCTAAATTCAGTCTTCAATAGATAAGCTTTGCATACTTCTGGATAAGCTTTATCCATAAACAAAAGACTATATTTAACATTGATTAAATCGTTGTCTCTAGCTTTTCCATCACAAAACTTATCCAATAATTTGCTAATTCTATCAAAGACTTTCTTTTGATAAGCTAATGGAACTCTTAAACCTAAATAGTAATAATCTTCATAAGAACAATCAGTCAATTTAAACTTATCGCAAGGTATCTTTTCATACAATTTAACAAAAGTCGAAACATTTTCGTTATCAATCAAATATAAGTCGATTTCTTTTCTGGCATCCATTGAAAGAAAATCTATAAAATCAATATAAACACGTGAATTACAACATCCATTTTTCAATATTTTAGATACCATAGTATCTATTTCTTTTTGGCTTAATAATTTGTTTTGATATATTCTATTAAAAGCTTTGGCTTCATATTTCAATTCTTCAGTAAGACAATCTTCGTTCATCAATTTAGTGATCAAAGTCACTAGCATTTCATCATCGCCATTCGATAATGTATATCTAAGCAAAGGCTCGGCTGATTTCGGACTTAAATATCCTTTTTTGATGAACAACTCAACAAACTTCAAGGGTGTGTATTCATTAAAACAATCTTCGAAACGATTTACTTGAGTTATCTTATTAAAATCCTTTTCCTTATCAGGATTACCTAAGACTGTTTTTAAATATGCGTTCTTAATTATTGTCTCATAGCTTGTATTCCCACAAACAGCTAATATTGTTCCTTTTCTTAAATCACTGAGTGTAGAGAAAGATACAGATTCAAAAATTAAAACAAACAAATTCATCAAAGATACGGAATCTATATTACTAGACATTACAAGTCCACTCAATTCTTGTAAAAATAAATCTTCATCATATTCGTTATAAGATGAATAAGTTCTACCAAAATCACTAAAATTAAGAGCTAAGAAATAGATAGCATAAGCTTTACCTTTTGATGATAATTTATTAAAAGGAGCCATTATCTTATCCATAACGCTCTTGACAGAACTACTATAATAACTGTTTCTTTTATAGCTAAAACATAGTCTCTTTATCTCATCTAAAATCTTCTCATCATCAGAAGTCATCGTTATTCCGAGTTCGTTTTTGTTAATAGCAATGGAATCCAATACTTGATACACCGAAAACACATCATAATCTTTTTCTATGCACATCAAAATCAATCCGAACTCATGTTCGCAATTTTTCTTTTTGCAAAAGCAGTTAGCATTTAAAAAATTATAGAAATAGTCTTTCCAAATAATTCTACAGCTTTTTTTAGGATCACTTTCAAAATAGCAAGATGCTCTAAAATGATCGTTATAAAATCCGAAAGCTGATTTACGCTTATAAATCATCTTTCCTTTTTCAATAACTTCAGGAGAAAATTTAGACAATGTCTCTTTTACTTTATTAAGTGTTATTTTATACATAGAATTTTATTATAGCATCTAAATTATGTATATAAAGTAAATGAAGTTCTATTTTTGGTACATTGTCTGTATTAGCTAAGATATATCTAAATTATTTGATTTCAAAGCTTAAGAAATCTAACTTTCCTCTTCCTTTAAATTCAAAGAATAAAGCTTGTTTTCCTCTAACTTTAATTAGATTAGAATTAAAGCTAGTCCAGTCTTTAGATGAATTTATTACTATTCTTCCTATTTTCTTACCATCAAATCCATCTTTTATAATAAATTCACCTTTGGCTGATCCTTTAACTTTTACTGATACCGTTCTGTCCTTAACAAAATCAAAATACTTAAAGCCAACAATAGTCTTGTTCTTAATCTTTTGAATGTAATATTGCGTGCCATCATCCATTATTGCAGGCATCTTATTTCTGAGGATAGGATTAATATGAGGCATATGATTATTAGTCAATGTTGAGCAAATATATGAGCCATATGTTCCTTCATCACTCAAAGGAGTTGGATTAAGTCCTTGCGAAGTCATTTCAACTTGCTTGAAAAGACCATTCTCATCCATATAAATCTTTTCAGCGCAATCCATTCTAGAGTACCAATTTCTATGAGTCATCTTATGATAGAAAATGTAATAATCATCTCCTATCTTTTCTACACTTCCGTGGTTGTTTCCTGAATAGTTTCTCTTATTCTTCTTTGTAATTCCATCCAATCCTATATCAGCATTTGAAATCAAAACACCTTTGCATTCAAAATCTCTATCTGGATAATCACTGACTGCATAACAGAGTTCATGGCCTTGAGTAGAAGAATAAATAAAATAATATTTATTGTTAAATTTTCTTATGGAACTAGCTTCAAAGAAATGATGCTTTTCAAATGAAGTGCCTTTAGGATTTACGGGTGTTATATGTTTACCTGGACCTTTTATAGTCATCATATCATCTTCAAGTTCTACTTCTATAGATCCCATGAAATCTGCTTTTCTCTTCCATACTTCTTTAAATTTTCTTTGAAAATAAATAGATGAATACAAAGCTAAAACAGGCTTGAGAAAATGATATTCAAAGAATGGAAACCATGCTCCATAATATAATCTAATTGTTCCGTTATCGTTGATAACAGCTGGATCAAAAGTTAAATAATCTAAATACGGAGATCCGTCTTTGTTCTTCACAAATCCTAAAAACTTAAATGGTCCATCGGGATTATCGCTGACTGCAACTCTAACAGGAATCGAATATCCATAAGAAGCACCTTTACCTGAAAGACAATAATATAAATAATATCTTCCATCATTTCCTTTGACACAATCAGGTGCATACATTTGATTTATCTTATCAGTGATCAAAGGATCTTCTTTCTTATCATAAGAAATTCCTTTACTAGACCAAGAAGTCAAATCATCTACTGGAGCTGAAAAGACTTGATAATTACCTTCACAATAAGTCTTACCACCTAATAAATCATGACTTCCATAAACATAGACTCTTCCATTGAATACGTGAGGCTCACCATCTGGAATACAAACTCCAAATGGAAAAATAGGGTTAGTGATTTGTTTGTTCATATTTAATTAATACCACCTACTTATGATAACTTTCTTTTAAAATTTTTAAAGATGTTCTTGAATAGTTTTGCATAAGGTGATAAGATTTCAAAGCACTAAAGAGATGCTGGCGTAGTTCAGTGGTAGAACACGACCTTGCCAAGGTTGATACGCGAGTTCGATTCTCGTCGCTAGCTCCATCGAGTAATATGAGCAATACATTCGTGTATTGCTTTTTTTGTTTTGCTTTTTCTACTGAAGAAATTTGCAATAATTGCAAAAATATTCAGTGTGATACGTAAGCGTTAAAGATATCCACTCTTGACGATTCGAACTCGCGAACCGCAAATAAT
>ENA-OPMG01001296-OPMG01001296.1-human-gut-metagenome-genome-assembly--contig:-NODE-1296-length-15584-cov-2.970378_pt1 | contig 15584 bp, 11 predicted proteins | sample MGYA00241522_ERZ501741 | MGnify/ENA primary metagenome ERZ501741 (study PRJEB25962, sample SAMEA2042616) | human gut metagenome | biome: human gut; feature: human-associated habitat; material: faeces...
ACAGAACATAATTACTGTGGTGTGAACTGCGGTATTATGGACCAGTTTGCTTCCGTATTCGGTAAAGCTGGTAGCTTGATCCGTCTGGATTGCCGTTCACTGGAATATCAGTATTTCCCATTCCATCCGGAAGGTTATCGTCTGGTTCTGATGGATTCAGTGGTTAAACACGAATTGGCTTCTTCTGCTTACAACAAGCGTCGCCAAAGCTGTGAAGCTGCTGTTGCCGCTATCCAGAAAAAACATCCGCACGTAGAATTCCTGCGCGACTGTACGATGGCTATGCTGGAAGAAGCGAAAGCTGATATCAGCGCTGAAGACTATATGCGTGCAGAATATGTAATCGAAGAAATCCAACGTGTACTCGATGTTTGCGAGGCATTGGAAAAGGATGATTACGAAACTGTAGGTAAGAAGATGTACGAAACTCATCACGGCATGAGCAAGCTGTACGAAGTAAGCTGCGAAGAACTCGACTTCCTGAATGACTGCGCTAAAGAATACGGTGTAGCCGGTTCACGCGTTATGGGTGGCGGCTTCGGTGGTTGTACTATCAACCTTGTTAAGGATGAGTTGTACGATAACTTCGTTGAAAAAACAAAAGCTGCTTTCAAAGCTAAATTCGGCAGAAGCCCGAAAGTGTATGACGTAGTAATCGGTGACGGTTCTCGTAGACTGGAATAAGAATTTATTCGTTATTAAATAAGTAAGAAGGGCGGCTTCCGTGATGGGAGCCGCCCTTACTTTTTACAATTAACAAAAATCTAAAACCTATTGATCTAGTAACATCTAATTAGTTTTACTTATTTCTTCGTGAATTTATATACCGCGAACGTAGTGGGTTCCAGTTCGGTAGTAAACACGTTGCCTTCAATAGATACCGGAGTTTCCTGCGGAACGATGGCAAAAGGTTGTTCAAGTGTATTATCCTTATCCAAATCAATCGAACGAAGTTTGATACAACGGCCATCAGACAGTACATCTTGTTTTTTCAATCCTTCAAAATTCAAGGAAATTGGCTGTATTGTGGCGGAAGTATTGGCAACCTTTACAATCAGTTCATTCTTATCCTTATCGTAAACAGCACTGGCAAAGAGTCCGTTCTGTCCTTCGGCTCCCATTACATTTTTCTTGTTCATGGTAAGGGGAAGAACATTTGTTCCTTTGTTTTGTGCATACAGTTGTTGTACATAATAGCTAGTGGTACGCACAGAGTTCAGGTTATCGAACCAAATCATATCAGGACGCCATTGCCATCCTTCCACATGAGCGAAAAGCGGAGCATAGGTAGCCATGTGAACGATGTCAGCATTACGTTCCAATCCGGTCATAAAAGCAGCCTCTAGCAAAGCAGCATGGTAATGATTCCATTTCTTTCCTTTTCCATGGCAGGCATATTCACCGGCAAATACTTTCGGACCTTTACGGTCGTAGTTGTCATAGCGGGCGCCTTGAGCCAGAAACCAGCTTTCAGGACGATAGAAATGTTCGTCCACCAAATCAACTTTCAGACGTTTCATTTCAGGCCACAGATAATCAAAATCTTTTCCTTCGGAATTCGGACCGGAGCTACCTACTATTTTAATTTCCGGGTGAGCTTTACGAATGGCTTTGATAAACGGTTCGAGACGTTCGGGATATTCTTTTCCCCATTGTTCGTTACCGATACCGACAAACTTCAGGTTAAACGGTGCAGGATGTCCCATATCGGCACGTACCTTTCCCCATGTGGTATTCACGTCTCCATTAGCAAACTCAATCAGGTCGAGTGCATCCTGAATATAGTTATCCAAATCACAAACGGCTACGTGAGCTTTCGGATCATTATTCTGATATTGGCAGGAAAGCCCGCAATTCAGAATCGGCAGAGGTGCCGCACCCATTTCTTCAGACAGCAGGAAATATTCGTAGAATCCCAATCCATAGCTTTGATAATAATCAGGGAAGAATCGGTGAGTAAAAGTATACTGCCAACGATTTTCATTTAAGGGACGGTTCTCTACCGGGCCAACTGATTTTTTCCAGTCGTAACGAGTCTCCAGGTCGGTACCTTCTACAATGCACCCACCGGGAAAGCGAAAGACTCCGGGATGAATATCCGCCAATGCTTGTGCCAAATCTTTACGAAGACCATTTTCGTGTCCCTTCCAAGTATCAACCGGGAAAAGAGAGACGTGCTCCAAATCTACTGTTCCTTTGGAAGTAAGGAAAATACGAAGTACGGATTTCGGATGAGTACTGCCGGGCTTCAAGATTATCTGGTATTTTTTCCAGTCCTTAGAATCAATCGTAAGATTCCCTGCGACAAGCGCCTGACGTTCGCCCATTGACTGGGTATCTACAAGTTCGATTCTCAATGTTTCTTTCGTACTTCCTTGCGGCAAACGCGCCCAAACGGAGAAGCGATATTCCTCCCCCTTCTTGACACCGATACCGAAGAAACCTTCGTTATCCAATCCGGTATGCTTATGTGCATGTCCGGGGTTAGAAAGGCGTACGTAATGTGGATTGCGTTCAAAAGGGCCATCATTCATTAAGGATACTTTTCCATATGTTTTCCATCCCATCAGGTGCTGTGGAAATTCAAAGGAACGATTCTTCACCAGTTCGGCATAAAGTCCGCCGTCGGCAGCATAGTTGATGTCCTCAAAAAAGAGTCCGTACATAGTAGGTTGGATTTCTGCACCCAGCTTCTTCGTCTGTATCACCAACTCATTAGTTTGCGCATGAAGCGCAAGGTTAGTAGACAAGGCTAATACTGCCAATAAATTTGCGTATCTTCTCATGGTTCTCAATAAAAAAATTATATATAGTTAAAATGCAAAGATAATCAGATTCTCTATTTTCCCCGTACCCGATTTTATCATTAACAGGTGTATATCGGTCAAAAAGGATCAAATTCCATTCATTTGCACAATTTTCCATCCGTATCTGATATTTATAATACGAAAACAGATCAAAAAACACCTATTAACCCGCTCTATTATATGAAAAATAAACGGATGGAAAGCGTACATTTATATATATAATAAGGTGTATGGGAAATCATAAAATATACCGTTTATGCTGCATAACATACAAGAGTGTATTTGATACACCAAACAAAAGTGTTACTTTTACACCCAAAATAAGATAAATATCTCATTTACATTAAAAATAAAACCATGAAAAAACATTTTCTACTTGCAGGATTTGCCGCGCTGATGCTGGTTGCGTGCAATAACAAGCCGGCTTCCGAGCTGACCTTGTCCGGTCTTGATCCGGTAAAATTTCAAACAGAAGTGAACAATGCCAAAACAGCTCTTTACACCTTAAAGAACAAGGCAGGCATGGAAGTATGCATCACTAACTTCGGAGGACGTATCGTGTCTGTCATGGTACCCGACAAGAACGGTAAGATGCAAGATGTAGTTTTAGGTTTTGACAGCATTGCTGACTATATTAATGTACCCAGCGACTTCGGCGCTTCTATCGGACGCTATGCAAACCGTATCAACCAGGGACGTTTCGCATTGGACGGTGATACCATCCAACTGCCGCAAAACACTGCCTGCACGGAGGTCCGAAAGGTTGGCAATACAAAGTTTATGAAGCTAATCTGATTGATCCGACAACGCTGGAACTGACACTTGTCTCACCGGACGGAGACGAAAACTTCCCGGGTAATGTGACAGCTAAAGTGACTTACAAACTGACTGAAGACAACGCCATCGACATCAAATATAGCGCAACTACCGATAAAAAGACGATCATCAATATGACCAACCACTCATACTTCAACCTCGCAGGTGATCCGTCAAAAGCTTCAACCGACAATATATTGTATGTAAACGCAGACTATTATACTCCGGTAGACAGTACCTTTATGACCACAGGCGAAATCGCTTCGGTAAAAGACACTCCGATGGACTTCACCACTCCGAAAGCTGTAGGTAAAGAGATCGACAACTACGATTTCGTTCAACTGAAGAACGGAAAAGGATATGACCACAACTGGGTACTCAACACAAAGGGAGATCTTTCGCAAGTTGCCGCAAAACTCACCTCACCTGAAAGCGGTATTACTCTGGAAGTATATACCAACGAACCGGGTGTACAGGTTTACACAGGAAACTTCCTCGACGGAACCGTAACCGGAAAGAAAGGCATCGTTTACAACCAACGTGCTTCTGTGTGTCTGGAGACACAACATTATCCTGACAGCCCTAACAAGGCAGACTGGCCTTCTGTTGTACTGGAACCGGGACAAACTTATAATAGCGAATGTATTTTCAAATTCTCTGTAGAGAAATAATATTAACTTATAAATCATATTTATTGTGGAAGCATTAGATTGGCTAGTAATCGGAGTCTTTTTTCTGGCTCTGATCGGTATTATTGTTTGGGTAGTCAGACAAAAACAAAATGACTCGGCGGATTATTTTTTGGGTGGACGCGACGCAACATGGCTTGCAATCGGTGCCTCTATCTTTGCATCAAACATTGGTTCGGAACATTTGATCGGACTGGCAGGAGCCGGAGCATCCAGTGGTATGGCTATGGCACACTGGGAAATCCAGGGATGGATGATCTTGATTCTGGGATGGGTGTTTGTACCCTTCTACACACGAAGCATGGTATATACAATGCCGGAATTTCTGGAACGCCGCTATAATCCTCAATCACGTACCATCCTGTCGGTCATCTCTTTGGTAAGTTATGTATTAACCAAAGTAGCTGTGACTGTATATGCCGGTGGTCTTGTATTCCAACAAGTATTCGGTATCAAAGAGCTTTGGGGAATTGATTTCTTCTGGATTGCAGCTATCGGTCTGGTAGTGTTAACTGCACTTTATACGATCTTCGGTGGTATGAAATCAGTTCTTTATACTTCTGTTCTTCAAACCCCTATCCTACTGCTAGGATCATTAATCATTCTGGTACTCGGCTTCAAAGAATTAGGTGGATGGGACGAAATGATGAGAGTCTGTGGAGCTGTTACCGTCAATGATTATGGTGATACGATGACTAACCTGATCCGTAGCAATGATGATGCAAACTTCCCTTGGTTGGGCGCTTTGATCGGTTCGGCTATTATCGGTTTCTGGTACTGGTGTACCGACCAGTTCATCGTACAACGTGTACTTTCAGGTAAAAATGAAATGGAAGCTCGTCGTGGTACTATTTTCGGTGCTTATCTGAAATTGTTGCCTGTATTCCTTTTCTTGATTCCTGGTATGATCGCATTTGCATTACATCAAAAATATATCGGTGCCGGTGGCGAAGGTTTCTTGCCGATGCTGGCTAACGGAACAGCAAATGCTGATGCCGCTTTCCCGACATTAGTAGCCAAATTACTTCCTGCGGGCGTGAAAGGTTTGGTAGTATGTGGTATTCTTGCCGCCTTGATGAGTTCTCTTGCATCTCTGTTTAACTCGTCAGCCATGTTGTTTACTATCGACTTCTACAAACGTTTCAGACCGGAAACTCCGGAGAAGAAACTGGTAGGTATCGGTCAGGTTGCAACGGTTGTAATCGTTATTTTAGGTATTCTCTGGATTCCTATCATGCGTAGTGTAGGCGATGTACTTTATACTTATTTGCAGGACGTTCAATCCGTACTAGCTCCTGGTATCGCTGCTGCTTTCTTACTGGGTATCTGTTGGAAACGTACTTCCGCCCAGGGTGGTATGTGGGGATTGATTGCTGGTATGGTAATCGGTTTAACTCGCCTCGGTGCAAAAGTATATTACAGCAATGCGGGCGAAGTAGCAGATTCTACATTCAAATATTTGTTCTATGATATGAACTGGTTATTCTTCTGTGGATGGATGTTCTTGTTCTGCATTATTGTAGTAATCGTAGTCAGCCTGGCAACCAAAGCGCCGACTGCAGAAAAGATTCAGGGACTGGTATTCGGTACGGCTACCAAAGAACAAAAAGCTGCTACACGTGCAAGCTGGAATCACTGGGATATTATTCATACTGTAATTATCCTGGCTATTACAGGTGCTTTCTACTGGTATTTCTGGTAAAAAATAAGCCCTTCCTTCAACCTTCTCTTTGGGAAAGGTTGAAGGAATCTAAAAATAGTCTTGCCAACGGAAAGACTGGTTTATTATAACTAAAATCACAATCTAAATGGATAAAGATAATTCACAAGAGTCAATGATAAGCTCAAACTCCCTCTCTTTTGGAAAGAACCGGGGGGAGGCTTATTATAGCTCGAATCCCACCTTTTATGTCGGCATCGACTGTATCATCTTTGGTTTCAACGAAGGGGAAATCAGCTTGCTATTGTTAAAGAGAAACTTCGAGCCGGCAATGGGTGAATGGTCACTGATGGGAGGATTTGTGCAAAACAATGAAAGTGTGGATGATGCCGCCAAACGTGTATTGCATGAGCTTACCGGACTGGAAAACGTTTACATGGAACAGGTAGGAACTTTCGGAGCAATCGACCGCGATCCGGGTGAACGGGTTATCTCCGTGGCTTACTATGCATTGATTAACATCAATGAGTATGACCGAAAACTGGTTCAGAAGCACAATGCTTACTGGGTGAATATGAACGAACTTCCCCCGCTTATCTTCGACCATCCTGAAATGGTAGAAAAAGCACGGGAACTGATGAAACAGAAAGCATCCGTAGAACCTATCGGATTCAATCTGCTTCCGAAACTCTTTACATTATCCCAATTACAAAGTTTATATGAGGCCATTTACGGTGAAACAATGGATAAACGGAACTTCCGTAAAAGAGTGGCTGAAATGGATTATATAGAAAAGACTGATAAAATTGATAAACTGGGTTCCAAACGGGGCGCTGCCTTGTATAAGTTCAACGGCAAGGCTTACCGCAAAGACCCGAAATTTAAAATATAATCATTATGCTGGAAGAACTAAAAGAAAAAGTATTTCATGCCAATCTCGAATTGGTAAAGCATGGATTAGTCATCTTTACTTGGGGAAATGTTTCTGCCATCGACCGTGAAAGCGGATTGGTAGTAATCAAACCCAGTGGCGTAAGTTATGATGATATGAAAGCCGAAGATATGGTAGTAGTGGATTTGGATGGTAAGGTCGTTGAAGGACGACTGAAGCCATCCTCGGATACTCCTACTCACGTAGTACTTTACAAAGCATTTCCGGAGATTGGCGGAGTGGTTCATACTCACTCTACTTATGCTACTGCCTGGGCACAGGCGGGATGCGACATTCCGAACATCGGAACGACTCATGCGGATTATTTCCATGATGCCATTCCCTGCACAACGGATATGACAGAAGCGGAAGTGAAAGGTGCTTACGAGCTGGAAACCGGTAATGTGATAGTGAAGCGTTTTGAAGGATTGAATCCTGTACATACACCGGGAGTATTGGTGAAGAATCACGGTCCTTTCTCTTGGGGAAAAGATGCGCACGATGCTGTACACAACGCCGTGGTAATGGAACAGGTAGCCAAAATGGCAAGTATCGCTTATGCGGTGAATCCCAATTTAACAATGAATCCGCTGCTGATAGAAAAACATTTCAGCCGCAAGCATGGTCCGAATGCTTATTACGGACAGAAATAATTAAAAATTAAAGATTAAAAATTAGAACAATAACAATTAAAGCAATAACATTATGAACGCATTTAATCAATATGAAGTATGGTTCGTAACAGGAGCACAGCTTTTGTACGGAGGTGACGCAGTAATCGCAGTAGACGCACACTCTAATGAAATGGTTAACGGATTGAACGAATCCGGTAAACTTCCTGTAAAGGTGGTATACAAAGGAACAGCTAATTCTTCTAAAGAAGTGGAAGCTGTTTTCAAAGCAGCCAATAATGACGAAAAGTGTGTCGGTGTTATCACTTGGATGCATACGTTCTCTCCTGCTAAAATGTGGATTCACGGCTTGCAACAGTTGAAGAAGCCTTTGTTGCACCTGCATACTCAATTCAACAAGGAAATTCCTTGGGATACAATGGACATGGATTTCATGAACCTGAACCAGTCTGCTCACGGTGACCGCGAATTCGGACATATCTGTACCCGTATGCGTATCCGTCGTAAAGTAGTGGTAGGTTACTGGAAAGAGGAAGAGACTTTGCATAAGATTGCCGTTTGGATGCGTGTTTGTGCCGGTTGGGCAGATTCACAGGATATGCTGATTATCCGTTTCGGCGACCAGATGAACAACGTAGCCGTAACAGACGGTGACAAGGTCAGCGCCGAACAAGTATTGGGCTACCATGTGGACTACTACCCCATCAACGACGTCATGACTTACTATAACGCAGTTGACGATGCTGATGTGAAAGCTCTCGTAGCCGAATACTTCAAACTCTACGACCATGATGCCGCACTCGAAAAAGAGGGAACAGAGGCCTATACCAAAGTATGGAACTCTGCAAAAGCAGAAATTGCTATCCGTCGCGTGCTGAAAGACACCGGCGCTAAAGGCTTCACCACCAACTTCAACGACTTGGGCGACTTTGACCAAATCCCCGGTCTGGCATCTCAGCGACTGATGGCAGAAGGCTATGGCTTCGGAGCAGAAGGCGACTGGAAAACTGCCGCACTCTACCGCACTACTTGGTTCATGAGCCAGGGCATGCCCAACGGATGTTCTTTCCTTGAGGATTACACGCTGAACTTCGACGGTGAAAAGAGCGCCATTCTGCAAGCTCACATGCTGGAAGTCTGTCCGTTGATAGCTGAACAGAAGCCCAAACTGGAAGTACACCGTTTGAGCATTGGTATCGACAGCGAAACAGCACGCCTCGTATTCACCAGCAAACAAGGCAAAGGCGTAGCCGCAACTATCGTAGACTTGGGCAACCGCTTCCGCCTCATCGTAAACAAAGTGGAATGCATCAAGAGCAAACCCCTTCCGAAACTTCCTGTTGCAAGTGCATTATGGATTCCGATGCCTAACCTCGAAGTAGGTGCAGCCGCATGGATTTTGGCAGGTGGTACACACCACACCAGCTTCTCCTACGACCTTACAGTAGAAGACTGGGGAGACTTTGCGGAAATGGCCGGCATCGAAATGATTGTTATCGATGAAAATACCACCATCAGCGAGTTCAAAAAGGAACTGCGCATGAATGAGGTATATTATATGCTGAACAAAGCGCTTTGCTAAGAATAACTGCGAATTACTAATTACGGATTACTTTTACGGTATGCGTAATTAGTAATTCGTGATTTATAATTAACCTCTCCTTTACCTTTATAATTACTTAAATCACATGAAATCAGATCCAAAATCAACAATTGAAGCCGGAAAAGCCATTCTTGGTATAGAATTCGGTTCGACACGAATAAAAGCTGTTTTGATTGACCCAGAAAATAAACCCATTGCTCAGGGAAGCCACACTTGGGAAAACCAATTGGTCGACGGGCTTTGGACATATAGCGTCGAAGCTGTCTGGTACGGGCTGCAGGATTGCTATGCAGACCTTCGTGCAAACGTAAAAAACTTATACGATACAGAAATAGAGTCTCTGGCTGCAATAGGTGTCAGTGCCATGATGCATGGCTATATGGCATTCAACAAAAAAGAAGAAATCCTCGTTCCGTTCCGTACTTGGAGAAACACCAATACCGCCCAGGCAGCAGCGGCTTTATCCGAACTGTTTGTCTACAACATTCCGTTGAGATGGAGTATTTCCCACTTATACCAAGCTATTCTGGACAATGAGGAACATGTTAAAGACATTGACTACCTGACAACCCTTGCCGGATTTGTACATTGGCAAATAACAGGTCAAAAGGTGTTGGGTATAGGTGATGCATCAGGTATGCTTCCCATAGATCCTGCCACCAAGAACTATTCGGCTGAAATGGTAGCCAAGTTTGATGATCTGGTTGCCCCGAAAGGCTATGACTGGAAACTTCTGGATATTCTTCCCAAAGTATTGCCGGCAGGTAAGAATGCAGGATTCCTCACGCCGGAAGGAGCCAAAAGACTTGACGTATCAGGCCACCTGAAAGCAGGAATACCGGTATGCCCGCCCGAAGGCGACGCAGGCACAGGCATGGTTGCAACCAATGCCGTAAAGCAACGTACAGGAAACGTATCGGCAGGCACATCCTCCTTCTCCATGATTGTTTTGGAGAAAGACCTGTCAAAACCATACGAAATGATCGATATGGTGACTACTCCTGACGGAAGCCTCGTAGCTATGGTACATTGCAACAACTGCACTTCTGACCTCAATGCATGGGTCAACCTATTCAAAGAGTATCAGGAATTGCTGGGTATTCCCGTAGATATGGATGAGATATACGGCAAGCTCTATAACCATGCACTCACCGGCAATACAGATTGCGGCGGCCTTATTTCATACAACTATATTTCCGGCGAACCCGTAACAGGGCTGGCAGAAGGGCGTCCACTGTTTGTACGTTCGGCAAATGACAAGTTCAACCTGGCAAACTTTATGCGGACTCACTTGTATGCTTCGGTAGGAGTACTCAAGATTGGTAACGACATCCTGTTCAACGAAGAAAAAATCAAAGTGGACAGAATTACTGGTCACGGAGGATTATTCAGAACAAAGGGAGTAGGCCAAAGAATACTTGCTGCAGCCATCAACTCGCCTATTTCCGTGATGGAAACAGCCGGTGAAGGTGGTGCCTGGGGTATTGCCCTGTTAGGTTCTTACCTCGTGAACAATGAAAAGAAACAATCTCTTGCCGATTTTCTGGATGAAAAAGTGTTTGCAGGATATGCCGGCATTGAGGTGTCACCGACAGCTGAAGATGTAGAAGGCTTCAACGCATACATCGAAAATTACAAGGCAGGATTGCCTATCGAAGAGGCAGCAGTCAAATTTAAATAATTGACAGTCGGCAATCCATTGTTGTTCATCAGAGATTGCCGATAAATCGCTGTTTATCAAGAGCCAATTCTAACTAAGTATTAACATTAATTATCTCCACCCCTCTCCTCTTTTGGAGAGGGAGATGGGGAGACTATTATCATGAAAACCACCTCGTTCATACTTGCACTTGTCCTGTCCACCTCACTGGCCAAAGCTCAAAACGCTCCACAGGTGTCTTACTTCCCTTTACAAAATGTGAAACTATTGGATAGTCCGTTTCTGCAAGCTCAACAGACTGATCTACATTACATACTTGCATTAGACCCCGACCATCTGCTCGCTCCTTTTCTCCGCGAAGCAGGGTTACAGCCTAAAGCCCCCAGCTACACCAATTGGGAAAATACCGGATTGGACGGACATATCGGCGGACATTATTTATCCGCACTTTCCATGATGTATGCCGCCACCGGAGATACCGCAGTCTATAATCGCCTCAACTACATGCTGAATGAGTTGAATCGGGCACAGCAAACTGTCGGCACAGGATTCATCGGAGGAACTCCGGGAAGCCTTCAACTTTGGAAAGATATAAAAGCAGGAAAGATCCGTGCCGGAGGTTTCGACCTTAACGGCAAATGGGTACCTTTATACAATATACATAAGACTTACGCCGGATTGCGGGATGCATATATCTATGCAGGAAGCGACCTTGCACACCAAATGCTTATCGCTTTTACAGACTGGATGATCGATATCACTTCCGGCTTGAGTGACGAACAAATGCAGGATATGCTTCGTAGCGAACATGGCGGATTAAACGAAACGTTCGCTGACGTGGCCGAAATCACAGGCGACAAGAAGTATCTGGAACTGGCACGCCGTTTCTCTCACAAGCTTATCTTAGACCCGCTTATCAAAGAGGAAGACAAATTGACGGGGATGCACGCCAACACACAGATTCCGAAAGTGATCGGCTACAAGCGAATAGCCGAACTTTCACAAGACGACAAAAATTGGAATCATGCTGCAGAATGGGATCATGCCGCCCGTTTTTTCTGGAACACGGTAGTCAATCACCGTTCCGTCTGCATCGGAGGAAATAGCGTCCGCGAACATTTCCATCCGTCGGATAACTTCACGTCCATGCTGAACGACGTTCAAGGACCGGAGACCTGTAATACTTACAACATGCTCCGTCTTACCAAAATGCTTTATCAGAATTCTCACAATCCGAATCAAACAAACGAACCTGATCCAAACTACGTAAACTATTACGAACGTGCGCTTTACAATCATATCTTAGCGTCACAAGAGCCGGATAAAGGTGGATTTGTCTACTTCACTCCCATGCGTCCGGGACACTATCGTGTGTACTCACAACCGGAAACATCAATGTGGTGCTGTGTAGGTTCAGGCTTGGAGAATCATACCAAATACGGTGAATTTATCTATGCGTATCGGAAAGACACTCTTTATGTCAATCTCTTCATTCCTTCACAACTGACCTGGAAAGAGCAAGGCATTATTTTGACACAGGAAACCCGTTTCCCCGATGACGGCAAGGTAACTTTACGAATAGATGAAGCGCCTAAGAAAAAACGTACTTTAATGATACGTATTCCGGAATGGGCGAACCAATCCAAAGGATATAGCGTCAGCATCAATGGAAAAAGAAAAATGTTCGTTATGGCAAAAGGTAACCAGTATCTTCCTCTCTCCCGCAAATGGAAAAAAGGAGATGTCATTACTTTCCACTTGCCTATGAAAGTCAGCGTGGAACAAATTCCCGACAAGAAAGATTATTATGCTTTCTTATATGGTCCGATCGTTCTTGCAGCTTCCACAGGCACTGAACATCTTGATGGTTTATATGCCGATGACAGTCGTGGCGGCCATATCGCTCATGGCAAACAAATTCCTTTGCAAGAAGTCCCGATGCTGATAGGAAATCCAGATTCAATCTGCAAATCTCTTCAGAAAGAACAGAATAGCCGGATTACTTTCAGCTATAACGGAGAGGTTTATCCTGCACAAGGCAAAGCATTGGAACTCGTCCCGTTCTTCCGCCTGCACAATTCCCGTTATGCCGTTTATTTCCGGCAGGCAAGCGAAGAGCAGTTTAAAGCGATTCAGGAAGAGATGGCAACGGCTGAACGAAAAGCAACGGAATTAGCTAATCAAACCATTGACCTGATCTTCCCCGGCGAACAGCAGCCGGAGTCTGACCATGGCATCCAGTATGAACAGGCAGAAACAGGGACGAATAAAGACCGGCATTTCCGACGTGCCAAAGGTTGGTTCGGCTATCAGCTGAAAGTGAAAGAGGAAGCAAGCCGCATACTGATTACAATACGGAAAGATGACCGCAATAAAGTGGCTATTCTTTTGAATAACGAAAAGTTGGCTGTTCATCCGACTATCAGTGAAGCAGATAAAGACGGTTTCATTACTCTTTCTTATGTTCTGCCTCAAAAACTGAATACGGGTAGTTGTCCGATACGTTTTATCCCTGACGGGACGGAATGGACCTCTGCCGTTTATGAAGTTCGTTTACTAAAATAATCATTAAACAAATACCATTTATGAAAGCAAAACTATTAGTCAGCACGGCTTTTCTGGCAGCATCTGTATCTCTTTCTGCACAAAAGAGTGCTACCATAACCGTACATGCCGATCAAGGCAAAGAAATCATACCGAAGGAAATTTACGGCCAGTTTGCCGAACACCTGGGTTCATGTATCTACGGCGGTCTTTGGGTAGGCGAAAACTCGGATATTCCCAATATCAAGGGATATCGCACAGACGTATTCAATGCACTGAAAGACTTGTCCGTTCCCGTTCTTCGCTGGCCGGGCGGATGCTTTGCCGATGAATACCACTGGATGGACGGCATTGGTCCGAAAGAGAACCGTCCGAAGATGGTGAACAACAACTGGGGCGGAACCATTGAAGATAACAGTTTCGGAACACACGAGTTTTTGAATCTTTGCGAAATGCTGGGTTGCGAACCATACGTGAGTGGAAATGTAGGTAGCGGTACCGTAGAAGAACTCGCCAAATGGGTGGAATACATGACCTCCGACGGGGACTCTCCCATGGCCAATCTTCGTCGTAAGAATGGTCGTGACAAAGCATGGAAACTCAAATATCTGGGAGTAGGAAATGAAAGCTGGGGCTGTGGTGGCAGCATGCGTCCGGAATATTATGCCGACCTGTATCGCCGCTATCAGACTTACTGTCGCAATTACGACGGTAACCGTTTATTCAAGATAGCCAGCGGGTCGGGGGAATACGATTTGCATTGGACGGAAACGATGATGAAGCAGGCGCGTAACCAGATGGACGGCCTTTCGCTCCATTATTATACCGTGGCCGGATGGTCGGGTAGCAAAGGTTCGGCTACGGACTTCACTCCGGAAGATTATTATTGGACGATGGGCAAGTGCCTTGATATCGAGAACTGCATCAAGGAACATTCGGCCGTCATGGACAAGTATGACCCTAAAAAGCGCGTGGCTCTGATGGTGGACGAGTGGGGAACATGGTGGGATGAAGAACCCGGTACCATCCGTGGGCACTTGTATCAGCAGAACACCATGCGCGATGCTTTCGTGGCAGCCCTTTCGCTGAACGTGTTCCACAAGTACACCGACCGTATCAAGATGGCCAATATCGCGCAGATAGCCAATGTGTTACAAAGCATGATTCTGACAAAGGACGATAAGATGGTGCTGACGCCTTCCTATTATGTATTCCAGATGTACAACGTGCATCAGGACGCTACTTACTTGCCGATAGAGGTGCAGTGCGAGAACAAGCAAGTGCGTGCACGCATGGGACAGGACGGCGAGCAGCGCACGCTGCCTATGCTCGGTGCCACGGCTTCCAAGGCGCAGGACGGTGCGGTGCATATTTCGCTGTCCAACGTGGATTTGGAGAACTCCAACGAAGTCACTGTCGATTTGTCAGGCTTGGGCATGAAATCCATTGCGGGACGCATATTGACCTGTAAGGCCATCACAGACAAGAACACCTTTGAGCAGCCCGATGTGGTGAAGCCTGCGGACTTCAAGGGGGCAAAACTGAAAAACGGCAAGTTGGCTGTGAAGATGCCGCCGATGAGTATTGTGGCATTGGAGTTGCGGTAATTTTTTTATGAAGGTCTCCCCGTACGGATGTGTAATGGCGTCCGTACGGGGAGATTCGTTTTTCTTAAATGAAACGAGTTTACCTTAGAAAAACAGGATCAAGTGGTTTTTGGATAACAAAACGTCAAAAAACGAAGCGGATGGCGGTTGTGAAAAGAAGGAGTTTAGACGTACGGATATACAAAACGGTGTATATTTATACGGCTTCCGGTATTCCTAATGCATAAAAACCGCATAAACCGGAATCGCTTTCAGCCAAGCAATTTTTCGTTTGGAGCAGTATGCAAAATTTTCTTCCGCATGAAAATCCTGGGTTCTCCTCATGTGGCCGGATTTTACGGAGCCAGACGGAGCCAGAACGTGCTTTAAGTATCTCTTTTTCGTCTGTTTGGTGGTTTTTTGCCTGCGAAATTTTCATGCAGAAAGAAACCTGATGCTTGTTTTTGTTGACAGGAAGGAAAGAAATAACCTTGTATTGTGGTCTTCCGTGTGACGCGGTGGAATAGAAAAAGCCTGCCGGACTTTCATTATGCTAAAACACCGGCAGGCGAGAGTCGTTTTTTTTCGTTGAAGTCCCGTTCCGTGTCCGAATAAAGCATTCTCGGAAGGGTGGGGCTGTCGATTTGACCCTTATC
>ENA-OPMG01001314-OPMG01001314.1-human-gut-metagenome-genome-assembly--contig:-NODE-1314-length-15421-cov-10.227645_pt1 | contig 15421 bp, 8 predicted proteins | sample MGYA00241522_ERZ501741 | MGnify/ENA primary metagenome ERZ501741 (study PRJEB25962, sample SAMEA2042616) | human gut metagenome | biome: human gut; feature: human-associated habitat; material: faeces...
CTGCAGCTGTAGCTGTTGCTGCTGGTCCTGCTGCTGCTGGTGCAGCTGCTGCTGAAGAAAAAACTTCATTCGATGTAGTTTTGAAGAGCGCAGGTGCTGCTAAATTGCAGGTTGTTAAGGCCGTTAAAGAAGCTTGTGGTCTTGGCTTGAAAGAAGCAAAAGACTTGGTTGACGGTGCTCCTAGCACAGTAAAAGAAGGTTTGGCTAAAGACGAAGCTGAATCTTTGAAGAAAACTTTGGAAGAAGCTGGAGCTGAAGTTGAACTTAAATAAGATTATCCTGTAAATCAGGTAGTTCGGTTAAGAGTCCTCTGTAAAGAGGATTCTTAACCTTTTTGCGTCTATATTAAGTTCACTAGGTTTCATCTGTCGGAACTGTGAGAGTGACCGACTGTTATTATCCTAGTTTTTACATTTTAAACTCCATACAGATGTCTTCAGAAACTCAAAATCAACGAATTAATTTTGCTTCTATTAAGAATCCGATGCAGTATCCGGATTTCTTGGAAGTACAGTTGAAGTCATTTCAGGACTTCTTGCAATTAGATACCCCACCCGAAAAACGAAAGAATGATGGCTTGTATAAGGTTTTTGCGGAAAACTTCCCTATAGCTGATACACGCAATAACTTCGTGCTCGAGTTCCTTGACTACTATATTGATCCGCCCCACTATACAATTGATGATTGTTTGGAACGTGGCTTGACATATAGTGTACCTTTGAAAGCTAAATTGAAGCTTTATTGTACCGACCCCGATCACGAAGATTTTGACACAGTGATTCAGGACGTGTATCTGGGACCAATTCCTTATATGACTCCGAAAGGCACCTTCGTAATTAATGGTGCTGAACGTGTAGTTGTTTCTCAGCTGCACCGTTCTCCGGGTGTATTCTTTGGTCAGAGCATCCATGCTAATGGTACCAAATTGTATTCGGCTCGTATTATCCCGTTTAAAGGATCTTGGATTGAGTTCGCTACGGATATCAACAATGTGATGTATGCGTACATCGACCGTAAGAAGAAACTTCCGGTAACAACTTTGTTGAGAGCTGTAGGATTTGAAAATGATAAGGATATTCTTGAAATTTTCAATCTGGCTGAGGATGTAAAGGTTAACAAAACTAACCTGAAAAAGATTATTGGACGCAAATTAGCTGCTCGTGTATTGAAAACATGGACAGAAGATTTTGTGGATGAAGATACTGGTGAAGTTGTTTCTATCGAACGTAACGAGGTAGTAATTGACCGTGAAACTGTTATTGAACCTGAACATATCGACTTGATTATCGAGTCGGGTGTACAGAATATCCTCGTTCACAACGAAGAAGCAAATGCTTCTGACTATTCTATTATCTTCAATACTTTACAGAAAGACCCAAGTAACTCTGAAAAGGAAGCTGTATTGTATATCTATCGCCAGCTGCGTAATGCAGACCCTGCTGATGATGCAAGTGCACGCGAAGTTATCAACAACTTGTTCTTCTCAGAAAAACGTTATGACCTGGGTGATGTAGGACGTTATCGTATCAACAAGAAGTTGAACCTGGATACTCCTATGGATGTCAGAGTATTGACGAAACAAGATATTATCGAGATTATCAAATATCTCATTGAGTTGATTAACTCAAAGGCTGATGTGGATGATATTGACCACTTGAGTAACCGTCGTGTACGTACAGTGGGTGAACAGTTGTCTAATCAGTTTGCAATTGGTCTGGCTCGTATGTCACGTACAATCCGTGAACGTATGAACGTACGCGACAACGAAGTATTTACTCCGATTGATTTGATTAACGCGAAAACTATTTCGTCTGTAATCAACTCATTCTTTGGAACGAATGCTTTGTCACAGTTCATGGACCAGACTAACCCGTTGGCTGAAATTACGCATAAGCGTCGTTTGTCAGCTTTGGGACCTGGTGGTTTGTCACGTGACCGTGCTGGTTTCGAGGTTCGAGACGTACACTATACTCACTATGGTCGTTTGTGTCCGATTGAAACTCCTGAAGGTCCGAACATCGGTTTGATTTCTTCTTTGTGTGTTTACGCAAAGATTAATGAACTGGGCTTTATCGTTACTCCTTACCGTAAAGTAAAGGACGGAGTAGTAGACTTGTCAAATGAAGGTATTGAATACCTTTCTGCAGAAGAAGAAGAAGACAAGATTATCGCTCAGGGTAATGCTCCGCTGAATGATGACGGTACATTTATTCGTGAAAAGGTAAAAGCACGTCGTGATGCGGATTATCCGGTAGTTACTCCGGACCAGGTAGAATTGATGGACGTCGCTCCTCAGCAGATTGCATCTATTGCGGCTTCATTGATTCCGTTCCTTGAACATGACGATGCGAACCGTGCGTTGATGGGATCTAACATGATGCGCCAGGCAGTTCCTTTGTTGAAGACTGAAGCTCCGATTGTAGGTACAGGTATCGAAAAACAATTGTGTGAAGATTCACGTACACAGATTGCTGCAGAAGGTGATGGTGTGATTGACTTTGTGGATGCTACTACAATTCGTATTTTGTATGACCGTACAGAAGATGAAGAGTTTGTAAGCTTCGAACCGGCATTGAAGGAATATCGTATTCCGAAGTTCCGCAAGACAAACCAGAGCATGACCATCGACTTGCGTCCGATTTGTAATAAAGGACAGCGCGTGAAGAAGGGAGATATCCTGACTGAAGGTTATTCTACTGCAAATGGAGAGTTGGCATTGGGTAAGAACCTGCTGGTAGCTTACATGCCTTGGAAGGGTTACAACTACGAGGATGCTATTGTATTGAACGAACGTGTGGTTCGTGAAGATATTCTGACATCTGTTCACGTAGATGAATATATTCTGGAAGTACGCGAAACTAAACGCGGTATGGAGGAATTGACTTCTGATATTCCGAATGTGAGCGAAGAAGCAACCAAAGATTTGGATGAAAACGGTATCGTACGAATTGGTGCACGTATTGAACCGGGTGATATCCTGATTGGTAAGATTACTCCGAAGGGAGAATCTGATCCTTCTCCAGAAGAAAAACTGTTGCGTGCTATTTTTGGTGACAAGGCTGGAGATGTGAAGGATGCTTCATTGAAAGCTTCTCCATCATTGCGCGGTGTGGTTATTGATAAGAAATTATATTCTCGTGTAATCAAGACTCGTAGCGAGAAAAATGCAGATAAGGCTATTCTGCCGAAACTGAATGAAGAATTCGAAGAAAAAGCTGCAGCTCTGAAAGCAATCTTGATTGACAAGTTGTTGGTATTGACAGCTGATAAGGTTTCTCAGGGTGTGAAGGATTATCTGGGAACTGAAGTGATTGCCAAGGGAGCTAAGTTTACTAAATACGATTTGGAATCATTGGATTATACCGTAATTCAGTTGAGCAAGTGGACTGCTGATGCTCATAAGAATGATATGATTCGTGATCTCATCGTAAACTATCTGAAGAAGTACAAGGAACTGGATGCTGAATTGAAACGTAAGAAGTTTGCGTTGACAATCGGTGATGAGTTGCCTTCAGGTATTATTCAGATGGCGAAGGTTTACATTGCTAAGAAACGTAAGATTGGTGTGGGTGATAAGATGGCCGGTCGTCACGGTAACAAGGGTATCGTTTCACGTGTGGTTCGTCAGGAAGATATGCCGTTCTTGGCTGACGGTACACCGGTTGATATCGTATTGAACCCGTTGGGGGTGCCTTCTCGTATGAACATCGGTCAGATTTTTGAGGCTGTACTGGGACGTGCTGGAAAAGAATTGGGTGTGAAGTTTGCGACTCCGATTTTCGATGGTGCTACTTTGGATGACTTGGATGAATGGACTGACAAAGCTGGTCTGCCACGCTATTGTAAGACTTACTTGTATGATGGTGGTACAGGTGATCAGTTTGACCAGCCGGCTACAGTCGGTGTGACTTACATGTTGAAACTGGGTCACATGGTTGAAGACAAGATGCATGCCCGTTCAATCGGTCCGTACTCATTGATTACTCAGCAGCCGCTTGGTGGTAAGGCTCAGTTCGGTGGTCAGCGTTTCGGAGAAATGGAGGTTTGGGCAATCGAAGCATTCGGTGCAGCTCATGTACTTCAGGAAATCTTGACTATCAAGTCTGATGACGTAGTAGGACGTTCTAAGGCATACGAAGCAATTGTGAAAGGTGAACCTATGCCGACTCCGGGTATTCCTGAATCTCTCAACGTATTGTTGCATGAACTTAGAGGTTTGTGCTTGAGCATTACGCTGGAATAACTTTTTCAAATGAAGAATGGAAAAGATAACTTCCATTCTTCATGATTAAATTCTTCATTATCATAAAATAAAAAGTATGGCTTTTAGAAAAGATACTAAGATAAAAAGTAATTTCTCAAAGATTACGATCGGTCTGGCATCACCCGAAGAGATTCTGGAAAATTCTTATGGTGAGGTTCTGAAACCGGAAACCATCAACTATCGTACTTATAAACCGGAACGTGACGGTTTGTTCTGCGAACGTATCTTCGGTCCGGTGAAAGACTACGAATGTCATTGTGGTAAGTACAAACGTATTCGCTACAAAGGTATTGTCTGCGACCGATGCGGTGTAGAAGTAACAGAAAAGAAAGTACGTCGTGAGCGTAGTGGTCACATTCAGTTGGTGGTACCTGTAGCTCATATCTGGTATTTCCGTTCATTGCCTAATAAGATTGGTTATCTGCTGGGATTGCCGACAAAGAAGCTGGATGCTATCATTTATTATGAACGTTATGTAGTTATCCAGCCAGGTGTGAAGGCAGAAGATGGTATCAGTAAATACGACTTGTTGTCTGAAGAAGAGTACCTGGATATTATGGAAACTCTTCCGAAAGAAAACCAATACCTGGAAGACAGCGACCCGAATAAGTTCATCGCCAAGATGGGTGCTGAAGCAATCTATGATTTGCTGGTAGGAATTGATTTGGATGCTCTGTCATACGAATTACGTCATAAGGCAAACAGTGATTCTTCACAGCAGCGCAAGAATGAAGCTTTGAAGCGCTTGCAGGTAGTAGAATCTTTCCGTGCATCTCGTGGTCGCAACAAACCGGAATGGATGATTGTACGTATCGTACCGGTTATTCCGCCTGAATTGCGTCCGTTGGTTCCGCTGGATGGTGGTCGCTTTGCTACTTCAGACTTGAACGATTTGTATCGTCGTGTAATTATCCGTAACAACCGTTTGAAACGTCTGATTGAAATCAAGGCTCCGGAAGTGATTTTGCGTAATGAAAAACGTATGCTTCAGGAAGCTGTCGATTCATTGTTCGACAACTCTCGTAAGTCGAGTGCAGTGAAGACAGATGCCAACCGTCCGTTGAAATCTTTGTCAGACAGCTTGAAAGGTAAGCAAGGACGTTTTCGTCAGAATTTGTTGGGTAAACGTGTGGACTATTCTGCTCGTTCTGTAATCGTTGTAGGTCCGGAACTGAAGATGGGTGAATGTGGTATTCCTAAGTTGATGGCTGCAGAATTGTACAAACCGTTCATCATCCGTAAGTTGATTGAACGTGGTATTGTGAAGACAGTGAAATCAGCGAAGAAGATCGTAGACCGCAAGGAATCTGTTATCTGGGATATCCTGGAACATGTAATGAAGGGACACCCGGTATTGCTGAACCGTGCCCCGACACTTCACCGTTTGGGTATCCAGGCCTTCCAGCCGAAGATGATCGAAGGAAAAGCTATCCAGCTGCACCCGTTGGCTTGTACCGCGTTCAATGCCGACTTCGATGGTGACCAGATGGCCGTACACTTGCCTTTGAGTAACGAAGCTGTACTGGAAGCTCAGATGTTGATGCTTCAGTCACACAATATTTTGAACCCTGCCAATGGTGCGCCTATCACTGTGCCTGCACAGGATATGGTATTGGGATTGTATTACATCACCAAATTACGTAAGAGTGCCAAAGGTGAAGGTTTGATTTTCTATGGACCGGAAGAAGCAATGATTGCTTACAATGAAGGTAAGGTAGACATTCACGCTATTATCAGCGTAGTGGCTAATGACCTTGATGAAAACGGCAATATTGTGAAGAAGTTGATTAAGGAAACTTCTGTAGGTCGTGTCATTGTAAATGAACTGGTTCCAGATGAATGTGGTTATTTGAATACCGTTATTTCTAAGAAGTCTCTGCGTGATATCATCAGCGACGTTATTAAGGCTGTCGGTGTGGCTCGTGCTTGCGAATTCTTGGATGGTATCAAGAACTTAGGTTATAAGAAAGCATTCGAAGGTGGTCTGTCATTCAACTTGGGTGATATCATTATCCCGAAGGAGAAGGAAGAACTGGTAAAACGTGGTAACGAAGAAATCGAACAGATTATGATGAACTATAACATGGGATTCATCACCGATAACGAACGTTATAACCAGGTAATTGATACTTGGACTCACGTAAACAGTGACTTGTCAGACATTCTATATAAGACTATTAAGAACGACGACCAAGGATTTAACTCTGTATTTATGATGTTGGATTCTGGTGCCCGTGGTTCTAAGGAACAGATCCGTCAGTTGTCTGGTATGCGTGGTTTGATGGCTAAACCGCAGAAAGCTGGTGCTGAGGGTGCACAGATTATTGAAAACCCGATTCTTTCTAACTTTAAGGAAGGTCTTTCGGTGTTGGAATACTTTATCTCTACCCATGGTGCTCGTAAGGGTCTTGCCGATACCGCGTTGAAGACTGCCGATGCCGGATACTTGACTCGTCGTTTGGTTGACGTTTCTCATGACGTGATTATCAACGAAGAAGACTGTGGTACATTGCGTGGTCTGGTTTGTACAGCATTGAAGAACAACGATGAAGTTATCGCTACTCTGTACGAACGTATTTTGGGTCGTGTATCTGTTCATGATATTATCCACCCGACAACTGGTAAGCTGATTGTTGCTGCTGGTGAAGAGATCACAGAAGACATTGCGGAAGAAATCGAAAAATCTCCGATTGAAAGCGTAGAAATCCGCTCTGTATTGACTTGTGAATCTAAGAAGGGTGTATGTGCGAAATGTTACGGACGTAACCTGGCTACCAGCCGTATGGTACAGAAGGGTGAAGCTGTCGGCGTAATCGCTGCTCAGTCAATCGGTGAACCGGGTACTCAGTTGACTCTGCGTACATTCCACGCCGGAGGTATCGCTGGTAACATGGCTGCTAATGCAAGTATCGTAGCTAAGAATGATGCTCGTCTGGAATTCGAAGAGTTGCGTACGGTTGATGCTGTAGAAGAAACAGGTGAACCAGTGAAGATTGTTGTAGGTCGTCTGGCCGAAGTTCGCTTTGTGGATGTACATACAGGTATCATCCTTTCTACTCACAACGTTCCTTACGGTTCTAAGCTGTATGCTTCAGACGGTGAGGTGGTAGAAAAGGGTAAGCTGATTGCTAAGTGGGACCCGTTCAACGCTGTTATCGTAACAGAAGCTGCTGGTAAGATTGACTTTGAATCAGTAATTGAAAACGTAACCTATAAGGTAGAATCAGATGAAGCTACTGGTTTACGTGAAATCATTATTACTGAATCTAAGGACAAGACAAAGATTCCGTCATTGCACATCTTGGATGAGAACGGTGGAATTATCCGTACATACAACTTGCCGGTAGGTGGTCACGTAGTAGTAGAAGACAAACAAACCGTGAAGTCGGGTGATATTCTGGTGAAGATTCCGCGTGCCGTAGGTAAGGCGGGTGATATCACCGGTGGTCTTCCACGTGTAACTGAGTTGTTCGAAGCTCGTAACCCGTCTAATCCGGCTGTCGTTTCTGAAATCGATGGTGAAATTACGATGGGTAAGATTAAACGTGGTAACCGTGAAATCATCGTTACATCGAAGACTGGTGACGTTCGTAAGTACTTGGTTGCTTTGTCTAAGCAGATTCTGGTTCAGGAAAACGACTATGTACGTGCCGGAACTCCGTTGTCTGACGGTGCTATTACTCCTGCCGACATCTTGGCCATCAAAGGTCCTACAGCCGTTCAGGAATATATCGTAAATGAAATTCAGGACGTTTACCGTCTGCAGGGTGTGAAGATTAACGATAAGCACTTCGAAATTATCGTTCGTCAGATGATGCGTAAGGTACAGATTGACGAACCGGGTGATACTCGCTTCTTGGAACAGCAGGTTGTAGACCGCATTGAATTCAATGAGGAAAACGACCGTATCTGGGGTAAGAAAGTGGTTGTAGACGCTGGTGATTCTCAGAACTTGCAGCCGGGACAGATTGTTACAGCTCGTAAGCTCCGTGATGAAAACAGTATGCTGAAACGCCGCGACTTGAAACTGGTTGAAGTACGTGATGCAGTTCCTGCTACTTCTACTCAGATTCTGCAGGGTATTACACGTGCTGCATTGCAGACATCAAGCTTCATGTCAGCTGCATCATTCCAGGAAACTACTAAGGTATTGAACGAAGCTGCTATCAACGGTAAGGTTGATAAACTGGAGGGTATGAAAGAGAACGTTATCTGCGGTCACTTGATTCCTGCTGGTACAGGTCAGCGTGAGTTTGAAAAGATTGTGGTAGGTTCTAAAGAAGAATACGATCGCATTTTGGCTAACAAGAAGAATGTATTAGATTACAGTGGAGTTGAATAATCTCAACTACTATCATAAAAAGAGCCGTCTCATTTGAGGCGGCTTTTTTTATGTGCTTATTCGATGTAAGCAGGCATCGTATATTTAAAGTTTTTCGTTACTCTGATAATTGACAATTATAATTGTGTAGTACTTGTCATTTCCGCATTATAGGAGGGGAGACTGTATTCCGCTGATGCGTATGACCGGTTTTATTTCCTTTTCCAATATAGCAGGATGAAACGTCCTCCTGTGGCCATCAGCGCGAGGGAAAGTCCGGTATAAAAGACCGCAATAAAGCTTTCTGGCAGCAGACGTGCGGTACGGATAGTTATACCTAGTGCAATCATGAAAGCCATCACCAGCCAACCCTTCACGTCAAAAAACGAGAATGGACAGCGTTTGTTGGGGTTACCGGCTGTGATACGCTGGGCATGCTTGCGGTAGAGCTTGTGGAAAATCATGCAGAAAAACAGCAGGAATATCAGACTGGCCTCGCAGACCTTGAGCAGCCAGTAGTGCGCGTCCATTATCCAGCAGGAAATGCCGATACGGAGAATGTTGATACCAGCAGCCAGCCATACGATTCCGGCCGTAAGCAGCAGCGTATTGGAAGATACTCCGTATTTCATATACCCTCAGCTTAGAACCACTTTATTTTCCGGAAAATAACAAAGGCCGTTGCCGAGAGGAAGATGGAGAAACATACAATCAAGGCAAAGGCATGCGGCAGTCCTTCGATGTGAATATCCACGTTCATACCATAGAAACTGGCAATCAGCGTCGGTACCATCAGCACGATAGAAAGACTGGTCATGCGTTTCATGATGGTGTTCACGTTATTGGAGATGATGGAAGCAAAAGCATCCATGGTACCTGTAAGAATGTCACTGTAGATGTTTACCTGATTGTGTGCCTGCTTCAGCTCGATGAGCACATCTTCTGTCAGTTCCGCATTCTGATAGTCCTTCTCATTAAAGATATTCTGCAATTTGCCTATCATGACCTCATTGCCACGGATAGACGTATTGAAATATACCAGACTCTTCTGCAGGTTCATCAGCCGGAGCAAGTCCTCGTTACGGATACTGCGTTCCAGCTCCTTTTCCGCATTGTTCACTTCGTTGTTGATTTGTTTCAGGTATTTCAGGAACCATACAGCCGACGAGTAAATCAGTCGCAGAATCAGTTCGTATTTATTAGGCACGTTGATGCCTTTACGCTGCGTATGTTCGATGAAATCCGGCAGCATCTCCGTAGAGTGATAGCACACCGAAATCACCAGTTCATTGTTCGTAATGATACCGATAGGCACCGTGGCATACGGCACTTTTGAATCAGGAGTCTGTACGGGAATACGCAGAATGGTCAGCAGCCAGTTACCTTCCGTATCCGTACGCGGACGTTCGTCGGTATCGGCAATGTCATTCAAAAAAGACTGGGGAACTTTTAATTGTTCTTGCAGGAAGTGGAAGTCCGCGGCATCCGGACATTCAATGTTAATCCAGCAGTTAGGTTGCCAGTTGGCTTTCTCTACAAAGCCAGCTTCACAAAAAAGATACTTTCTCATCTGTCTGCTCCTTTCCTTCATTTTAAGCCCGGAGGAGCATCGAGTAAAAGACAGGATTACTCACGACACCCCTTCAGGAAGTGGTTAAAATAATTGTAATACGTTCGCGAGTAATAATCGTCCATATTAGTTCATTTTAGGGTATAAAAAAAGTTCGTTTATTCAAACGAACTCTCAAGCTCTTCAGGTTGGACTTGAACCAACGACCCTCTGATTAACAGTCAGATGCTCTAACCGACTGAGCTACTGAAGAAGGTTTTCCTTTAATTGCGATGCAAAGGTAGTAGGATATTTTGAATTATGCAATATCTTTGCAAAAAAAATGAAGTAAAATGGATAAAATTATAGGAATGGGCAATGCATTGGTCGATGTGCTGGTAAGAATTGATGACGATTCCTTGCTGGAAAAGCTACATTTGCCCAAAGGAAGCATGCAGTTGATACAAGAAGACACCTTGTCTGAAATACGTAAATATACCTCAGGGATGAAAATTCATCGCTCTACTGGTGGTTCGGCCGGCAATACGGTCTGTGCACTGGCCGCATTGGGAGCCAATCCCGGATTTATCGGAAAGGTAGGTCAGGACGAGACGGGAGCTTTCTTTGGTGATACCCTTCGTCAGCGCGGGGTAAATGCCTTGCTGGCCACCTGCGATTTGCCGTCGGGCATTGCGTCGACTTTCATTTCTACCGATGGAGAGCGTACGTTCGGTACTTATTTGGGAGCAGCTGCCACACTGAGAGCAGAAGACTTGTCGCGTAAAATGTTTGCCGGATATAATTATTTCTATATTGAAGGCTATCTTTTGCAAGACCATGACCTGATGCTGCGCGCCGTACAGCTGGCCAAGGAAGAAGGACTTCAGGTTTGTCTCGACATGGCAAGCTACAATGTGGTGGAAGCCGAACGTGACTTCTTCGACCAGTTGATTGTGAAATATGTGGACATCGTGTTTGCCAATGAGAGCGAAGCACTGGCCTATACGGGAAAAGCTCCTCATGAAGCCTTGGAAGAAATTGCGTCTAAATGCAGCATTGCCGTAGTGAAAACCGGAAAAGAAGGCTCCCTCGTGAAGAAAGGGACAGAAGTCATTCAACTGCTTTCTTGTCCGATTGATAATGTGCTGGACACCACCGGTGCAGGCGATTTCTATGCCGCCGGTTTCATGTACGGCCTGACGTGCGGTTATTCGCTGGAGAAATGCGTGCAAATCAGTACTATTTTGGCTACAGCCGTCATTCAGGAAGTCGGCACTACTTTACCTGCGAAGAAATGGGACGAAATTAAGTTAAATATTGAATCACTTCTGCAAGTCTAACCGGAATAATGTGTTTATTTGCAAGGAAGAACAATTTTGTAAACAGACTATATATGAATGCAAGAAAAATGCTGGCCGGAGCCTTTATCGTGATGTTGGGGATGGGCATGACCAGCTTCAAGGAAGACGACCGTAATTTTCAGATATCAAAGAATCTGGACATATTCAACTCCATTTTTAAGGAACTGGATATGTTTTATGTAGATACTGTGAATGCCGAAAAAATGATTCAGACCGGAGTGGAAGGTATGCTTTCACTGACCGACCCTTATACGGAGTACTATCCGGAAGAAGAGGTGAGCAGTCTCAAGGAAATGACTACCGGAAAATACGGCGGTATCGGTGCGGCTATCCGTTACTATGAGGCCAAAGACCGTATTGCAGTGGTAGAACCTACCGAAGGCATGCCGGCAGCCGAAGCCGGAGTCAAGGCAGGCGACATCATTCTCTCGGTAGGAGGAAAGGAAATGGTACGTGGCGACATGAAACCCCAGGAATTTTCTTCCAAGGTCAGCGAAGCACTGCGTGGAGAACCGGGCACTTCGTTCGTACTGAAAGTGCTGCGTCCGCTCAAGAATGACAGTACGGTGATGGAATTTAAAATCACCCGTAAGAACATCCGTACCAACCCGGTGCCCTATTACGGCATGGTGAAAGACAGCATCGGCTATTTGGCTTTGTCCAGCTTTACGGAAAATTCTGCCAAGGATTTCAAAAAAGCTTTCATCGAACTGAAACAGAAAGGTGCCAAGTCGCTGATTATCGACTTGCGCGACAACGGAGGAGGTTCCTTGTCGGAAGCGGTAGACATTGTCAATCTTTATGTGCCGAAGGGACAGGAGATTGTGGTGACAAAAGGAAAGGTGCGTCAGGCACAAGGTTCTTATAAAACTCAGAATGAACCGGTCGATACACAGATTCCGCTGGCGGTACTCGTGAACGGTGCCACAGCTTCGGCTTCTGAAATCGTGAGCGGTTCGTTGCAGGACTTGGACCGTGCGGTAGTCATTGGTTCGCGCACCTTCGGAAAAGGACTGGTGCAGACCATCCGTCCGTTGCCTTACAACGGCACGCTGAAAGTGACCACTTCCAAATACTATATTCCTAGCGGACGTTGTATCCAGGCTATCGACTATGCCAAGAAGAATGCCGACGGTTCAGTAGCCCGTACACCCGATAGTCTGACCACCGTATTCCATACGGCTGGCGGGCGTGAGGTACGCGACGGAGGAGGTATTCGTCCGGACATCGAGGTGAAGGGAGACAAGATTCCGAACATCGTGTTCTACCTGATGAACGACGACCTGATTTTCGATTACGCCACCCAATATTGCTGGGATCATCCTACATTGGCTTCGGTAGACGACTTCAAACTGACTGATGCCGATTATGAGGCTTTCAAGAAACTGGTGAAATCACGTAACTTCACATACGACCGCCAGAGTGAGAAGATGTTGAAAAGCCTGAAGGAAATAGCCGAGTTTGAGGGCTACATGACCGAGGCAGCAGAGGAATTCAAGGCGCTGGAAAAGAAACTCAACCATAACTTGGACCGTGACCTGGATTATTTTGCCAAACCGATTAAGGAATATATTTCACAGGAAATCGTGACTCGCTATTTTTATCAGCGTGGTGCTGCGATGGAACGGTTGAAAGATGATACTGATTTGGAAGAAGCCATCAAGGTATTGCAGAATCCCGTCCGTTACCGGGAGATTCTTTCGGCACCGGTAAAGAAAGACGAACCTGTCAAGAAGGAGAAGGAAGAAACGAAGAAATAAGGCCTCAGAGAGGCTCCTGGAGAGCCTTCAAGTAGGGCTCGGAAAACGCAAGTACGTTTTGTTTCAAACGCAAGTGCATTTGAAGTAAAACGTACTTGCGTTTTTAGTAAAATGTACTTGCGTTTTGGAGAAAACGTAAAGGCGTTTGATTTGAAATGGTTTGGTGTTTTGAAATGGGTAAAATAATTTACAACTCTTCAAATATTGATTGACAAGAAAAGCAGTTACATTTATATTAATTATAGAATACAATAGAGTGGCTATTATTAAGATTCTAACAAAAAGACAAAAAAAGAATGAATAAATAAAAGAGAATAGTTATCTTTGAAAAAAGACTTTACTCGTTAAAGGAAAAGATATAGGTATGAACGATAATATTGATAAATATATATCACTCTCTGAAGAAAACTTACTTGATTTAATAAAGAATAATCAGAATGAAGCTTTCAAATTTCTTTTTCAGAAGTATTACTCTAGACTCTTAGGGTATGCTATACGTTTTGTTCAGGAAAGAGAAATAGCAGAGGATATTATTCAGGAGGTTTTTATCTCTTTCTGGGAAAAAAGACATTTTTTGAAATCAATATCATTAAGTTCACTATTATTTTGCATGGTGCGAAATGCCAGTATTAATTATTTGAAACAAAAAGTTTTAGTAGAAAAATACCCTATTGAATTCATTGAGAATATAGATGGGGAAGAAAAACTCTATACACTTGATTTTGCTCTGTCTGCTGATGAGGAGACTTTATATGAAGACTTAAAGAAAAGGATTCAAGAAGCTTTATCTGTACTGCCGGAAAGATCTAGGGAAATTTTTCTTTTGAGCAGGTTCAATGGACTAAAGAATAAAGAGATAGCATCAAAACTGGATATTTCAACTACCGCAGTAGAAAAACACATATCAAAATCTCTCAAAAAAATTTCTTCGTACCTGAAAGACAACGTGGATTATAACGATTATATCATCATTATTTCTATTTTTTTGTCTGCCAAATAAAATAAATAGAAAAAAGAGTCGAAAAGGGGTTGGGTAAATTTGTTTTGTATTGTTATATCTATAGAAAGAAGATTCTATGGATAAAAAACAATACATAAAAAATTTAGCAGAACTATACTTTAACGGTAAAATACAACCGGCACAAGAAAAGGAACTATTTGAGTTTATTTACTTGAATAGTAAGAATATGGCTATTTTCCGGGAGTGGGAAAAAGAATGGATAGCATCAGCCATTAATGACAGCGAACTCAATTTGGCATGGGATAGAATATCTTCACGTATAAAAGTAAAAAAATCTGTGTCTGAAATTAAAATCCCCTCTGCAAAACGTTTCCATTATAGACAACTTCTTAGTATTGCGGCTTCTCTTCTTTTAGTTTTAGGATTTTCTTATTATTGCTATAACTATTATCAGATTCAGAACAACGAGGCCTATTTTGAGAACGAAGTACCTTATGGCGAGAAATCAAAGATTATATTAGCTGACGGATCTACAGTATGGTTAAACAGCGGGTCAACACTGAGATATTCAACTAATTTCAATAACAAAAACCGCTCAGTTATCCTGGAGGGTGAAGGATATTTCGAAATAACCAAAAAAGGTGGACTTCCTTTTAAAGTATTAACAAATGAATATGAAATCGTAGTAAAGGGTACGAAGTTTAATGTTACCGCTTACAATGATGATCCATATATCAGCACAACTCTAATAGAAGGAAAAGTAGAAGTTAACTATAAGGACAAAACATATGTAATGAACCCTGGTGAAGAAATGAAGCTGGATAAAGCAACGGGAGAAATGCAGCAGGGTATCATAAATGCCTCGCATATCAATTCATGGATAAATAATTATATTGAATATGATAATATAACACTTCAGGAATTAATGACAAAGTTGTCCAGAAGATTTAACGCCAATATTATAATTCGTAATCCGAAATTGAATGACCAAAGATTTAATATCTCACTTAGAAATGACGAAACCTTAGATCAAATTTTAAAGGCCATACAAAAGATTATTCCTGTAAATGTGCAAAAAGAAAATCAAAAATATATTATTAACTAACCATTAATTAAATCAAACATGAACAACCGAAAATGTTTTATTAGGGTAAGCATTCGAAGAAATGCACCTTTTACACTTTGAGGTTTGGTTGTAGCTTTGC
>ENA-OPMG01001330-OPMG01001330.1-human-gut-metagenome-genome-assembly--contig:-NODE-1330-length-15290-cov-16.622317_pt1 | contig 15290 bp, 9 predicted proteins | sample MGYA00241522_ERZ501741 | MGnify/ENA primary metagenome ERZ501741 (study PRJEB25962, sample SAMEA2042616) | human gut metagenome | biome: human gut; feature: human-associated habitat; material: faeces...
CAGATTATGAAGAAAAGACTTAATATTTTCTTGCTGGCATTCCCTTTGTGTCCAGTATTCCAGATTCAAGCTCAAGAAAAACCTAACTTGGTCTTCATCATGGCAGACCAATGGAGAGGAAATGCTTTAGGTTGTCTCGGAAAAGAGCCTGTCAAAACCCCTTGCCTGGACCAACTGGCCCGTGAAGGTGTGAATTTCACCAATGCTGTCAGCAGCTACCCTGTATCTTCACCGGCAAGAGGCATGTTGATGACAGGCATGTATCCGCATAAGAACAAAGTAACAGGCAATTGCAATTCTGCCAACGCTCCCTACGGAGTAGAACTTCCACAAGATGCACGCTGCTGGAGTGATATACTTAAAGCCAATGGATACCAGACAGGGTATATCGGCAAATGGCATCTGGATGCTCCCCATAAACCATACGTAGACACTTACAACAACCAAGGTGCAGTTGCTTGGAACGAATGGTGTCCCAAAGAACGCCGGCACGGTTTCGACTATTGGACCGCTTATGGCACTTACGACTACCATTTAAACCCCATGTACTGGGACACTGACACTCCCCGGGATAGTTTTTATTATGTCAATCAATGGGGACCGGAGTATGAAGCCGACAAAGCGATTGAGTACCTCAATAAACATATAGATAAGACGCAACCATTCGCCTTAGTCGTATCCATGAATCCTCCACACACCGGTTACGAGCTAGTGCCCGACCGATACAAGGAGATGTATAAAAATCTGAATGTAGAGACATTATGTGCCAACCGTCCCGACATTCCCGCCAAAGGCACTGAAATGGGCGACTATTTCCGCAACAATATCCGCAATTACTACGCCTGCATGACCGGAGTCGATGAAAATATAGGTCGGATAATCAACGAATTGAAACGTTTAGGATTATTTAAAAACACTATCGTAGTATTCACTTCTGACCACGGCATCTGCATGGGAGCTCATGAACAAGCCGGAAAAGATATCTTTTATGAGGAATCCATGAGGATTCCCGTCCTTATCTCATGGCCGGAAAAAATAAAGCCGAAAACCGACCAAACAACCATGATAGCTTTTGCCGACTTGTATCCGACCCTGCTTTCCATCATGGGCTTTCAGCAACAAATACCGGAAGAAGTACAAACATTCAACCTCGCTTCTATTCTCCTCTGCGGAAAAGAAAACAACTGCATTGTCCAACCCTACTATTACATACAGTCATCCAATCCAGCAACAGGCTACCGGGGATTGCGCACCGCCACACATACATTTACTATCCATGCAACCGATGGAAAGGTAGATAAGATTATTCTATTTGACAGGAGATCAGATCCTTATCAAATGAATAATATAGCTATGCAGCATCCCAAATTAGTAAACCGACTGAAAAGCCAATTAAAAACATGGCTACAAAAAACAGAAGATCCATTTTTTAATTATTTATAACCCATGAAGATACTATATATATCCCTTCTCTTCCTTATGAACTGTGTACTGAGTGTTGCACAACCGGAAATCATTATACCCAAACCGCATCAATTGAAATGGCACGAGGCGGAAATGGGAGCCGTATTTCATTATGACCTCCACGTATTCGACGGCATCCGCTACGGACAAGGCAATAACCGTATCAGTCCCATTGAAGATTACAACATTTTCAACCCCACCCAATTGAATACCGACCAATGGGTCTCAGCAGCTAAAGCCGCAGGCTGCAAATTCGCCGTACTCACAGCCACCCATGAAACCGGCTTCGGATTGTGGCAAAGTGACGTAAACCCATACTGCCTGAAAGCTGTAAAATGGCGTAACGGCAAAGGAGACATTGTCCGCGATTTTGTCAACTCCTGCCGTAAATATGGTATCCAGCCAGGCATCTATGTAGGCATCCGGTGGAATTCACTCCTGGGTATCCATAATTTCAAGGTAGCCGGTGACGGAGAATTTGCCGCCAACAGACAGGCGTGGTATAAACGCTTCTGTGAAAAAATGGTGGAAGAACTTTGTACCCGATATGGAGATTTATATATGATTTGGTTTGATGGCGGAGCCGATGACCCACGAGGTGACGGTCCTGATGTGGAACCCATCGTCAATAAATACCAGCCCAACTGCCTGTTCTACCACAACATAGACCGTGCTGATTTCCGTTGGGGAGGTTCAGAAACCGGCACAGTGGGATACCCCTGCTGGTCTACTTTCCCAGCCCCCTGTTCACATCATAAACGTATTGAAAGCCAAAAAGACCAAATAGCATTATTAAAACAAGGTGATCCCGAAGGAAAATACTGGGTACCAGCTATGGCAGACAGTCCCCTGCGCGGTGCCAACGGCCGCCACGAATGGTTTTGGGAACCCGATGACGAGAATAATATCTATCCATTGACAACGTTGATGGATATGTACGAAAAATCAGTGGGACGCAACGCTACGTTAATCATTGGACTGACCCCCGATCCCGATGGGCTATTGCCAGCAGGTGACGAACAGCGTTTAAAAGAATGGGGAGAAGAAATAAACCGGCGCTTTGGCACGCCATTGGTAGAAACCCAAGGCCGGAAGCAACGGCTTACGCTGAATCTGAATGAAAAGCAACCGGTCAACTACTGTATTATCCAAGAAGACATTACCAAAGGCGAAAGAATACGCCAATACAAGATAGAAGCGAAAGTCAACGGAAAATGGCAGACAGTATGCTCCGGCGAGTCTGTGGGACACAAACGCATTGCGCACTTCGAATCGGTAGAAACCACCGCCTTGCGCCTCACCGTCACCCAATCCGTTGCCTTACCCGCAATCAGCTATTTCAGCGCCTATAACGTAACCCTCAAATAAAAAATCATGAGAGAATATACAGCAATATTCATTTGTATTCTAATTTGCAATGTATTTATTTGTCCGAAATCCTTCGGGCAAACAGATTACACGTATAAAAAAGGAAAGTCATTCAAGAGTACAAACGCTTTGTCAATGACAGATACGATTGATTTAACTTCCATTTCTTCTCCCATACCCTATAAGAAATCCATACCCGGACAAATCCAGACTATTGCCTGTCCGGTACGGTTACCTGGGTACGTCCGAGGTATTTTCTTCAGCCGAGACTCCCGTCCGGGAGATTTTGAATGGCCCAACAATACCAACCGGCTCCTACCTTGGGTGTTCAACGATTTAAAAGAATTAACCGACACCCGCTATCCGGGAATACCTTCCAATGCAGCCCCATCTACGTTGGGAGATGCATTATTGCTGGAACTGACAAACGGAGAATACTTGTTTGCCAAAGCCATTGCCGGCCGTAACAGTTTAAGCTGGCTGCAAGTAAACGATAACGGCTCTGTCACCCTATATGTATCCACCTTAGGAAAAGACTATCTGAAACCGGAAGTCCCTCTTCTACTCATCCGACAAGGAAAAGATATTTATTCAACCATTCGGCAAGCCTATCAAGCGCTGATGAAAAATACAGAAGCCGCCGACTTAAAAAGCCGCACAGCCAAGGAATATTTCGAAGCTTTCCGCTATCTCGGTTGGTGTACATGGGAACATTATCATGATGATATAAACGAATCCAAGGTAATAAACGATATGAAAACGATAGAGGCATCCGGCATTCCTATCCGGTATGTACTGATTGACGACGGTCATCTCAAGAACAGGCAACTGACCGATTTCATACCGGATAAACAACGTTTCCCGTCGGGATGGAAAAAAATCATGTCATACAAAAAAGAAAATAAAATCAAATGGATCGGACTGTGGTACAGCCTTTCGGGATACTGGATGGGATTATCCCCCGAAAACGGATTTCCACAAGTCGTCCGACAAGCCCTATACCCACACGCCGGCAGCCTTCTGCCAGGAACGGACAGCACCCGCATCCGTTCCTTCTATCGCTACTACGTCAGCACCTTAAAAGAACAAGGATTCGATTTTCTGAAAGTAGATAACCAAGCTTTTACACTACCACTCTACATGGGAGGCCATGAAAGTATCCGCCAGGCAACCGACTGTAACCGAAGCCTAGAAGCCGAGACCCACCGGCAAAATATGGGACTAATGAACTGTATGGCACAGAACGTCATCAATACTGACCATACGTCATACAGTAACAGCACCCGTGTCAGCATAGACTATAAGAAATATGATGAGGATATGGCAAAATCACATCTATTCCAGTCTTATACCAATACCTTGCTACTAGGACAAACCGTATGGCCCGACCATGATATGTTTCATTCCTGCGATACCGTTTGCGGCACCTTGATGGCACGTTCCAAGGCTATTTCCGGAGGTCCGGTCTACCTGTCGGACGCCCCTCGGGACTTTATCAAGGAAAACATTTTCCCCTTAATTGACGAACAAGGCAAACTGTTCCGTCCCGAAGCTCCCGCCGTACCTATGCCAGAATCTATACTGACCAATCCATTATGGAGTGGAAAAGCGTATCGAGTAGCAGCTCCCTCAGGCAACGGAGCAATGACATTAATCTGTTACAACCTGAATGTTTCCCCCCGGCATCAGCAAGTCCAAGCCATTATAAAAAAAGAAGATTATTCTCTTCGGAACAGTTTTGAAAAAATGTCTGCCACCTCCGAAGAACGCGTGCTGCTTTATAATTGGGAATCACAAAAGGCAGAAGAACTATCAGACAGCAGTACATTCGAACTCATCGGATTTACAGACAAACTGTTTCATCTCTGCCCCATACGGAAAGGATGGGCAGTCATTGGCGTACAGGAAAAATATCTATCCCCGAGCACCGTCCAAACTATCTCTTTAACAGAGAATCGGTTGGAGCTGAACGTACTATGTACAGGTACACTAAAAGTATGGATAGAAAATTCCGGCAAGCAAGAACTGAGAAGTATTTCCATAGATACCCCCCAAAAAATTGTAATCGAAAAATAACTTATAAAACCAGCCGATATGAATAAAAAACTACTTGTATCTTTCGCTCTCGCTTCCTTAACAGGAATCTCGACGCAAGCAAAAGAAAAAATGTCTTCAGAAACAACCCAACAACGTCCCAATATCATCTTATTTATGGTGGACGACATGGGTTGGCAAGATACATCCTTACCTTTTTGGACACAGAAAACCCACTATAACGAAACCTATGAAACCCCCAATATGGAACGTCTGGCCAAAAAAGGGATGATGTTCACACAGGCATACGCCTGCAATATCAGTTCCGCTACCCGTTGCAGTCTGATAACGGGTGCCAACAACACCCGACATCGTGTAACAAACTGGACGCTTGAAAAAAACAAAGCTACCGACAGACCAAGCAATACAATACAATTGCCAGACTGGAACTACAACGGAGTCAGCCAAGTAACAGGAACGTCCAATACCTTTGTCGGCACTTCTTTCGTTGAGTTACTCAGACAGAACGGTTATCATACCATCCACTGCGGAAAAGCTCATTTCGGTTCTATTGACACACCGGGAGAGAACCCTACCCATTGGGGGTTTGAAGTAAATATAGCCGGACATGCCGCCGGTGGTCTGGCTACTTATCTGAGCGAACAGAACTACGGGCACACCCGCGATGGAAAACCCTATTCACTAATGGCTATCCCCGGCTTGGAAGATTATTGGGGAACAGGTATATTTGCTACAGAAGCCCTGACACGAGAAGCTATCAAAGCATTGGACAAAGCAAAAAAATACAATCAACCTTTTTATCTATATATGGCACATTATGCCATCCACGTTCCTGTTGACAAAGATATGCGCTTCTTCCCCAAGTATATTAAAAAAGGACTTAGTGACAAAGAAGCCGCATATGCATCCTTAATTGAAGGAATGGATAAAAGTCTGGGGGATTTGATGAACTGGTTGGAAAAAAATGATGAAGCAAATAATACCGTTATTATTTTTATGAGTGACAACGGAGGGCTAGCTGCCGAACCCGGATGGCGCGACGGACAAATTCACACTCAAAACGCTCCTCTCAACAGTGGTAAAGGCTCCTTATATGAAGGAGGAATACGCGAACCAATGATTGTAAGCTGGCCCGGAGTAGTCACCCCAGATACTCGTTGTGACAAATATCTTATAATTGAAGATTTTTATCCTACCATACTTGAAATGGCGGGTATCACAAACTATAAGACAGTCAACCCTATAGACGGTATCAGCTTTATGCCCCTGCTGAAAGGTACAGGAGACCCGTCTAAAGGACGCGCACTGGTATGGAATTTCCCTAATATCTGGGGTAATGACGGGCCAGGCATCAATCTGGCCTGCTCTATCCGCAAAGACGAATGGAAACTGGTCTATTATTATGAAACCGGTAAAAAAGAACTTTTCAACATACCAAATGATATCAGTGAAAAAAATGATGTAGCAAAGCAACATCCCGGCATCGTAAAACGGCTCTCCAAGGAATTAGGGAACTATTTGCGAGCAACAGGAGGACAACGTCCCACATTCAAAGCCACCGGAAAACCCTGCCCGTGGCCAGATGAAATCTAACTCCTGTCAGTATATGAAATATGCCCGACTACATTTTCTTAATGTAATCGGGCACATTCCAATGTATTATGCATTCCTGCCGAACATTTCTCAAGCCACCGGAATAGCTAATTAATAAATTATAAACAATATCAATAAAATCCGCTAAGCGTTTTCCTTAAAAGCCTTTTCTTCCGCTTCACTGATTATCTGCTCAACCACATCCGTTTTCTTAATCTCCTCCAAAGAAAGATCCGGAGTAACGGCCCCACTGTCTGAAGGCTTACTATCAGAAACCGTTACCTCCTCCTGAGATAACTCACGGGCAGCCTTAGCCGCAAAAATACATTCAATAAAACCGGAATCATTCTTGATTTTTCCCAAAGCCACACGCGCAGCCATTTGCTGAGACTCTTTTTTAGAATAACCGGTTCCTTTTCCTCCCGAAATACCTTCCACCAAAACTTCACTCTCGAAAGTAGGATTATATCCCTGATCGTGTGATTGGGTTATCAGCTCAAAGGTAACCTCAAAACGATTTTTTTGACTCCATTCTATCAACTTGGATTTAAAATTTACCTCCTTACGGGAAATCTTCTCCAAATTTATATAAGATCCAATAATACGATGCTCCATGAAATATTTACAGGCACGATATCCCCTGTCTAAATAAATAGCACCTACCAATGCTTCGAATGCATTGCCGCACATATAGCTGTTATGAGAAGACTGGCGGGCTGTATACTTGATCAGCTTATCCAAACCAATCTCTATAGCCAAACGATTCAATGTTTCACGCTGCACTATTTTAGAACGGGTGTTCGTGAGAAAACCCTCACGCTTTCCTTCAAACCTTTTGTAAACAATATCTGCCACCACAGCATCCAAAATAGCATCCCCCAAAAATTCCAAACGTTCATTATTAAGCAAACGCCCCTTTTCAGACTTCACTGATAAAGATTTGTGAAGCAAAGCCTGTTCGTAGATGCTAATATCTTTGGGATAGAATCCAAGCATCTTATAAAAACGAAAATAAGACTCCCTATCCTTACGAAAAAGAAGTCTTATCCTATCTTTTATATTGCTAAACACGACTATTCAGCATATTTTTTTACGATTACACATGCATTATGTCCACCAAAACCAAAGGTATTGCTCAATGCAGCATTTACTGTACGTTTCTGAGCTTCGTTGAACGTGAAGTTCAAGTTATAATCAATGTTTTCATCATTATCACCTTCCTCATGGTTGATAGTCGGCGGAACAATGTCGTTCTTCACAGCCAATACACTGGCAATAGCTTCTACCGCACCGGCAGCACCCAACAAGTGTCCTGTCATAGACTTAGTAGAGCTGATATTCAGTTTATAAGCGTGATCTCCAAATACATCCTTGATAGCTTTCACTTCTGAAACATCACCTACAGGAGTCGAAGTTCCATGTACATTGATATAATCAATGTCTTCCGGCTTCAATTCCGCATCTTCCAATGCGTTCAACATCACCAATTTAGCGCCCAATCCTTCCGGATGAGAAGCTGTCAAGTGATAAGCGTCGGCAGAAGCGCCTACACCGGCAAGTTCCGCATAAATCTTGGCACCACGTGCTTTTGCATGTTCCAATTCTTCCAAAATCAGACAGCCTGCGCCTTCACCCATCACAAAGCCATCACGGCTTGCGCTAAACGGACGGGATGCACGTTCCGGATCATCGTTACGGGTAGACAAAGCATGCATAGCGTTAAAACCGCCTAAACCAGCTTCAAAAATTGCAGCTTCCGCACCACCTGCCACAATTACATTTGCTTTACCCAAACGGATATAGTTAAATGCATCGGCAATAGCATTTGATGAAGATGCACAGGCAGAAGTTGTTGTGAAGTTAGGACCGTGGAAACCATACATGATAGAGATCTGTCCCGATGCAATATCAGCTATCATTTTGGGGATAAAGAATGGGTTGAATTTCGGTCCGACAGTATCTTTATTCAGTGTATAATTAGCTACTTCTTCTTCAAAAGTATGAATACCTCCGATACCTACACCGTAAATTACACCTATTCTATTCAAATCTTCTTTTTCGAGGTCCATTCCAGAATCCTCCACCGCTTCTTTAGCAGCTGCAATGGCATACTGTGTATACAGATCCATTTTGCGAAGTTCTTTACGGTCAATGTAATCAGTTCCATTGAAATTCTTCACTTCGCATGCAAAATGAGTCTTGAATTTAGACGCATCGAAATGAGTAATAGGTCCTGCCCCGCTTATCCCCTTCACCAGGTTTTCCCATGTTTCTGCAACATTGTTACCTACAGGAGTAAGAGCACCAAGACCTGTTACTACTACTCTTTTTAATTCCATATTATAAAATAAGGATAATTACTTAGCGTTAGCTTCGATATAAGAAACGGCGTCACCTACTGTACCAATTTTCTCAGCCTGATCATCAGGAATAGAAATACCGAATTCTTTTTCGAATTCCATAATCAGTTCTACAGTATCCAGTGAATCTGCGCCCAGATCGTTAGTGAAGCTTGCTTCTGTTGTAACTTCTGATTCTTCTACACCTAATTTATCAACGATAATAGCTTTTACTCTTGATGCAATTTCAGACATAACTTTAATTTTTTAGTTAATAAATTGAATTATTTTATTTTCTTTGCGGTTGCAAAGGAATAAATATTTCTTGGGCTGAGCAAATATTCAGGCAAATAAATGCAGAATTTTGCACATTTTTTTGTTTTATGTGCACCAAAATAGAGATCATCATGAAGAAAATCGCAATTTTAGCTTCAGGAGAAGGCACGAATGCTGAAAGAATTATTCGGTATTTTTTAGAGAAAAGAACAGCTGAAGTAGCATTGGTTATCGTCAACAAAGCACAGGCCGGTGTACTCAAGCGGGCTGAAAGACTGAGTGTTCCGTCACTTATCCTCACAGCTCAAGAATTTGCCGACGGGAAAGTACTGGAAACACTGCACCAATATCATATTGACTTTATTGTACTGGCAGGCTTTCTCTTGAAAGTACCTGATGCCATTTTGCATGATTATCCGAATAAAATAGTAAATATTCATCCGGCCCTCCTTCCCAAGTTCGGTGGTAAAGGTATGTATGGTTCCCGCGTGCACCAAGCTGTCATAGCTTCCCATGAAAAGAAAAGCGGCATCACCATCCATTATATAAATGAACAATATGATGAAGGAAATACCATTTTCCAAGCCACCTGTCCGGTATTACCCACTGACACGCCAGATACATTGGCAACACGGGTGCACCAGTTGGAATACGAATATTTCCCTCGGGTGATTGAAGCGACTATTTTAGGCAAAAATCTTTCAATCTAATACGAAAAAACTGAAGAGCTTTGCCTATCCGATAATTGACAGTCTGCACCGACACCTCCAGCGTGTCAGCAATTTCTTTATGGGTCAGTTGTTTATATCGACTCATAACATATACTTTTTGCTGTTCTTTAGGAAGAGCATGAAGAGCTTCCATATAGGCATTAAACAACTCCGTGCTATAACAAGAATCCAATGCCGGCAGAGATTTTAACTGTTGGCTCTGGTACTCTTCATATACCTGACGGGTAATATGGGAACGGGTGATTGAATTCAATGCCCTGTTCCTGACACTGGTAAATAAGAAAGATTTCAGCGACAAGTCCTCTACCAGCGACTCACGCTTTTCCCACACATACATCATCAAATCCTGCACTATTTCTTCAGCCTCTTCAAGAGAAACATACGAGGAACAAAACAAACATAGCGGCTTGTAATAAGAAGCATAAACCAGGGAAAATACTTTTTGATCCCCTGACCTCAAGGTTTTAATAATTAAGCGGTTATCATTAAGGTTCATAGGTCATTTTTAATTTAAGGTTACACAAACATAAGTATTTATTTCAAAATAAGAAAACAAGAATGAGATAAAATACAAAAAATATAAGTTTTTGTTTAGTAACCCGGTTATGATATTTGTATTAATAATGTTGACCGACTTAAAGAGAGATTAACAGAAACCTTAATAAATAAACCTTGATAAGTTAACCTTAAACTGAATGCCTATGCGAAAAATTATCAAATCAAACCTATTGGGTAAACATACCCAATTATCAACAAACCTATTATTTAATCTAAAAACAAAAATCTAATTAAGAACGAACCTCAAAATCTAACCTTATGAGACGAATTTTTACTTTTTTCCTGACATTCCTATTGGGAATGTTTGTAACAGCATTGTATGCACAAACGCATACAGTCAGCGGTACTGTAATAGATAAAGACGCTAACGAACCTCTGATCGGCGCAAACGTATTAATTAAAGGTACAACTATCGGAACAGTGACCGACCTCGACGGAAAGTATACCCTGCAAGCCGGCGACAAAGACATTCTGGTATTCTCCTATTTAAGTATGAAAACCATCGAGGAACCTGTAAACGGACGTACAGTAATCAACGTAAAAATGACATCGGACACAGAAACACTGGGTGAAGTCGTAGTGACGGCAATGGGTATTAAACGACAATCCGAGACACTAACCTATTCTGCGCAAACAGTAGGAGGTAAAGACGTTAATGACATCAAGAGCGTCAATATGATTAACTCCCTGCAAGGTAAAAGTGCCGGTATGATGATTACACCGAACTCAACCGGAGCCGGCGGTTCTTCCAAGATTCTGTTCCGTGGCAATAAGTCCATCAGCGGTAATAACCAGCCATTAGTAGTAGTAGACGGAGTTCCTGTCATGATGAATATCACCAATTCACAGGTAGACAGCAACTACGGAGGCCAGCGAGACGGTGGTGACGCCATGTCTACAATCAATCCGGACGACATCGCCCAAATCACCTTGCTGAAAGGTGCATCGGCAGCAGCACTTTATGGTGCGGTAGCAGCCAATGGCGCCATTATGATTACCACCAAATCAGCACAGTCGGGTAAAGTTTCCGTTAATGTATCCAGCAACACCACAATGGAGAGCCCAATGGTGCTACCCGAATTCCAGACTACTTATGGGATGAGCGACAACGGTACTTTCAGCTGGGGTGAGAAACTAAGCAGCAAAGCTCCAAACTATGCAAAAAAATTCTTCCGTACCGGATTTACAACGAATAACTCTATCTCCTTAAGCGGGGGTAATGAAAACATCCAATCTTATTTTTCCTATGCCAATGTCTATTCACAAGGTATCACTCCCCAGAATGACTACCGAAGCCACAATTTGAATTCAAAAGTAGGTTTCAATATTCTGAAAGACATTCATATTGATTTCACGGCCAAGTTTACCAACCAGCACATCACCAATCAGGCAGCTGCCGGCTATTTATGGAATCCGCTGACCGGTGTTTATCTCTTCCCTAGAGGAGAAGACTGGAATGGCTATAAAGAGAACTTCGAGGTATATGATCCCGCAAGAGGCTGCTATGTCCAAAACTGGACAAATACACAACAACAGCAATTCGGTAATCCATATTGGATGTTAAACAGACAGACCCCGATCACTGACCGTAACCGCTATGAATTTGGCGGAAGCATCAAATGGGACATAACTCCAGATCTGAATATCCAAGGACGTATGCGTTACGAAAGAGGAGAAGAACACTGGGTACACAATGCTTACGCATCCAGCGTAGGAAACCTTTATCCGATGGGACGCATGAAAGACAACCGCTATTTCAGTGACCAACTTTATGGCGATGTCTTGGTAAGCTACAACCATACATTCAATGATTTTTCTCTATCTGCTACCGCAGGTTCCAGTTTTACAAAAACCAAAACCTCTCATGTAGACCTATGGGGTGAGGGCTCCCAGTTCTCACAGCCCGGTTCCGGAAACATTTTTTATCCGAACATCTTTACTCCGAACAACTATTATGGCAATATGTCCACCGTGGGCAAAGATGACAACTGGATGACCCAAAAACGGCTGAACTCAGTATTCGCCACCGCACAACTTGGTTATCGTGAAGGCATATTCCTTGATATATCAGCACGTAATGACTGGTCTTCGGCATTAGCTTTCACAGAAAGCTGTTCATTCTTTTATCCCTCTTTTGGCGGTAGTGTCCTGCTGAACAAATTTGTAGATATGGGTAAGAACATTGATCTGTTCAAATTCCGCGCAAGCTATTCTATCGTAGGTAATGACGTACCTGTATTCATGAGTAATCTGCTCTATTCTCTAGGTTCTCAAGGTGCTATCACTCCCCCCGACAAAGCTCCGTTCAGAACATTGAAGCCGGAAAAAACTCATTCTTTAGAAATTGGTTTTGACGGTACATTCTTACAGAACCGACTGAATATCAATCTGACTTATTATAAGACCAACACCAAGAATCAGTTCTTCTCCGTTGCGGCTCCTTACGAATCAGGCTTGAGAAACCGTTATGTAAACGCCGGTAATGTAGAAAACAAAGGCTTTGAATTCAACATCGGATGGTATGAGCAGTTCACTGACCACTTCAGTTGGAGTACCAACCTAAACTTCTCTTACAATGACAATAAGATTAAAGAATTGGTAGATGACCTTCCCAACGGACTGACATTGACCGATTTCGGAGGTGCAAAAGTGATCTTGAAAGAAGGCGGCCACTACGGAGATTTATATGTACGTCACCTGATGCGTGATGAAAACGGCAAGCCCCTGCAAAACGAAAAAGGAGAGCCTATCGTAAGTGGTGATTCTATGGACGAACTGGAATACGCAGGCAATATGAATGCCAAAGTAAATATGGGATGGACGAACACATTCCGCTACAAGGACTTCTCACTATCATTCCTGATTGATGCTAAATTCGGTGGAAAAGTGATCGGTATGACCGAAGCGGCTCTAGACGGTTGGGGCGTGTCCAAACGTTCAGGTGAAGCCCGTGACGCCGGCGGTATTACAGTAGACGGAGTAAAATTTGATGCCGATAAGTACTATCGCACCACCGGTAACAATAACTTCAACAGTCCATACGCTGTAGAAAACTACGTTTATGATGCAACCAATATACGCCTTCGCGAAGTAACTTTCGGCTACACCTTCCGTAACCTGTTAGGTGCGGGCAAGAACCTGACCGCAGCCATCATCGGCCGCAACTTGTTCTTCTTCCACAAAGACGCCCCGATGGATCCGGACGTATCAGCAGGTACAGGCAATGGTATACAAGGTGTAGATATGTTTGCACTGCCTACCTCACGCAGTTTTGGTCTTAATTTAAAACTTAACTTCTAATGCTTGAAACTATGAAACGGAATAAGATATTAACATACGCCTTTTTAATGGCATTCCCAATGACCGTAGGAAGTATCTTCTCTTCCTGCACAGACGATTTTGAAAAATTGAATACCAGTAACATCCAGGTAAATCCGGCAGATCTTCCTTTTGCCGCACAATGTACCGAACCGATGACCTACTGTTATCCTCCTCAGCAAAATATGTTCCAGTTTTGGACCAACCTGACCATTGACCTTTATGGAGGTTACTTTATGACTCCCAACGGTAACTTCACCAACGGTGATATGGGAGAGAACCGGGGACATAGTGGCGGTATGTATGAGAACTATTATCTCCATATTTTCAACAACACCCGCCGCATCATCGCACAATGCGACGCCAGTGGTGAAAGAGGTCTGTCAGGCGTGATGCGTATCGTACAGGCTTACGGAACATTGATGACTACAGATGCCTACGGACCGATACCTTACAGTTCCATCCTGTCGGGCGAAAACGAAGTGTATTTCGAGTTCGACAGCCAGAAAGACCTATATAAAGCCATGCTTGAAGATCTGAGTACAGCCATTACTGACATCAGTGCCATGGGAGCAGATGAAATAGCCAAATTGAAATCCTTTGACTGTTGGTGCAACGGCGACAAAGACCTATGGGTAAAAATAGCCAATACGATGAAACTACGCATGGCGTTACGCCTGTCCAAACGGGAAACCGAAGCCAGCAACGCCGGAATGAACCTTAAGGCAATCGCTACCGAGGCTGCCCAAAACACCTTGGCAACAGTCAACAAGGATATTCTGATCGATAAAAGTCTTGAGAATGAAATGTGGCTGATGTTCAATTGGGGTGATTGTGGATTCAATGCCAATCTGGTAACTATTATGAGTGGAACCAAAGATCCGCGCCAACCATTATATATGACCCTGAATACCGGAGATATCAAAAACGAAGCCGGTACTACCACAGTAGCCGCCAATAGTCAATATCTGGGTATCCGTTTTGCCAGCGGCCTGCCTGCCAAACCAAACAGTTGGGGTAGCTTCTCCGGTTGGATTCAGGGAAACAACGGTTCCTCTTATTCCATGCCACTGCCTATCATGAAAGCAGCGGAAGCCTATTTCCTATTGGCTGAAGCAAAATTAAGATGGGATATTGGCAGTGAAAGTGTAAAGAACCTATATGAAAATGGAATCCGTGTTTCCATGACTAATGAATTAGCTTATCGGGGGGCTTATGCCGGAATCAAAGAATATCCGGAAGGAGCAGTAGACGCCTACATCAATGGAACAAGCACCCAAATAGACTATACAGATCCCATCAAAGCCGAATTAAGTACCCCGGCTGTAAATAAATTAAGTGTAAAATGGGATGAGAGCGCAAGCAACGAAGAAAAACTGGAAAGAATCATCACCCAAAAATGGCTCGCCCTATTCCCCCTATCCACCGAAGGCTGGGCAGAACAACGCCGCACCGGCTATCCACGCTTCTTTCCTGCATTCGTCAATGAAAGTAATGGAGCCGTAAACACAGAAGAAGGTGTACGCCGCGTAATTTATAGCAGCCAGGCTTATGATGCCAACGCTAAGGGAGTAGAAGGCGGAATCAA
>ENA-OPMG01001352-OPMG01001352.1-human-gut-metagenome-genome-assembly--contig:-NODE-1352-length-15069-cov-3.717863_pt1 | contig 15069 bp, 9 predicted proteins | sample MGYA00241522_ERZ501741 | MGnify/ENA primary metagenome ERZ501741 (study PRJEB25962, sample SAMEA2042616) | human gut metagenome | biome: human gut; feature: human-associated habitat; material: faeces...
GTTTTATGGATACGATACGTGCTATTATTTTTGACCTGGATGGGGTCATTTGTTTCACAGATAACTATCACTATCAGGCGTGGAAAGAATTGGCAGATGCAGAAGGAATCTATTTTGATGAGAAAATTAATGGACGATTAAGGGGTGTAAGCCGTATGGAAAGCCTTGATATCATTTTGGAGCGAGCATCAAGATGCTATACACAGGAAGAAAAAGAACAGCTTGCTACAAGAAAGAATGAAAGTTACGTTCGTCTATTGGAAAAGATGTCTCCAAGGGATCTTTCGGATGAAGTAAAAAATACGTTGGACACCTTGCGACAGCGCGGTTACAAGCTTGCAATCGGATCAAGCAGTAAGAATACAAAGAAGATTTTAAAGCAAATTGGATTAGATGGATATTTTGACGCGGTCAGCGATGGAACAAACATTACAAAGTCAAAACCGGATCCGGAGGTTTTTATAAAAGCGGCGGAAATGGTTGAGGAAAAGCCGGAAAATTGTCTTGTTGTAGAAGATGCACTTGCAGGAATTGATGCGGCTTATGCCGGTGGATTCATAAGTGCAGGGATTGGAGATGCCGCGAGTCATAAATATGTGACATATCCAATCCATACATTTTCGGATCTGCTTTCCATTGATAAGTTGTGAAAAAGTCAGTGGAGAGGTGTAATTTGAATTAATCGTACCTCTAACAATTCTAATGTGACATCCAGTTCGAGGATTTCATCGGAGTTGACAGACACAATTTTCTGATGAAATCCAGGAACGGATGATTTTTTTAACCAATCAATTTCCTGAGGTGTAGTAAGTTCCAATGCACCCATAGAAACCCATTGATCGAAAGCACTTCCATGCGTTCGATTTACATAGGTTTCAGAAATCTTATAGTTTCCCTGTGGAATATCAGATAAACACAGGGAGATCATTACCGGTTCCGAATCAGCAAAAACGGTATAGCGGTCTGTTTCTGTCATATCAAAACGTTCTCCATTCGCATATAAGTAATTAAAATGCCTGTAATTGTAAAGCATGACTTGAAAACTATCATTTTCACGGGTGATAAAATATTCGTCTCCACGCCCAAGAAACTGATCACCCAATTGTTGAAGAAGTGTGTAGGCATAATAACTGGCTTTTGGAATTCCATTTACGGTAAAAAGACCAAGTCCACCGAAAAATAACATATTTGGTAAAGAACTGTCTGCCATAAGATCTGTGAGCGCCTGATAAGTAAAACTTTCCAGACGGTCATAGTTTTCAAGGATGTTCTTGACAATATAACAGGATTTGAAGCAGGTATCATTCAGTAGATCCTGTTGGCTTGGTGTATTATTCCATTCGGATAAGTAGATTGGCAATTTACCAAGATTTAGCCGGCGTCGTTCTCTGAGAACCTGCATGACAAAATCTTTGAGTCCGTCTGGTGATTCCGATAAACTCATGGCATATATGAAACCGAAAGATTCTTTTGAATGATTTTTATTGGAAATCAGTTTGGTGTCATAATAAGTGAAACTTAAACTGTCAGGGATGCAGTCGTTTTGTTTACACCATTCCAGAAAGTTCAGATACCAGTTTTCGTAGCCTTCGGATACGATGTAGTAAGTCGGCGGAAGACTAAATTCAATATCCGGACAGAAATTTTTTACGCAAAGGAAAGTTTCCTTATAAAACTGAAAGAAGTCTTTTTCGTTTGAAAATCCGAAAAGATCCATGTTTGTGTTGGGCTGGTTCCAAAGACCGAATTTCCATGAGCGAATTACCTCAAGTCCATAGCGGTTGCTGATATGTTGCAGAAACTCTGAAACAAGCCGGCACCATGCGGCAATGGAATGGGGTTGGCTGACATTAGAACCAAACAAGCGTTTATTTGGATATTTGGCGAGCTTTTCCGGCATGTAAGAAAGTTGAATCCATGGATTAAGATGAAGTTTGGTTACAAAATCAAGAATTTTATCAATATATGTAAAACTGTACACAGGTGTACCGTTTGCTTTCTCATTGTACACATGCAGATCATCTGAAAATATACCGCATAATTTAATATATTCAAATCCAATCCTATTTTGAAATCTGGTCAACATTTCCTGAATATCACAGATTAACACATCACTGGCACGACCGACTGTCATCATTTTTTTCCATGTATGTAGCAATACGTAAGAACTTCCATTTACAGAGAAATCAATTTGTTTTTTTGATATAGGGGATACGACGTGGGTATGTGTATTGTCGTTTAAATATTTCTTTAATCCTGCAATATAATTATGTTGTTCTAATTGTTGAGAGGTCTGTTGCTTTTCTTTTTTTTTGCTCGCGCCGATATTCTTTTGGCAGCATTCCATATTCTTTTTTTAAAAGAGTTACAAAGGCATGACTATTAGGAAATCCGCTGTCAATCGCTACTTCATCAATATTTTTATCTGTTATGGAAAGTTCCTGCATCGCATGCATAAGGCGGTATTGATTCAGGTAGCTTAGAAAATTCATCCCAAAATAGTCAACGAAGAATTTTGAAAGATAGGGAACGGACAAATGAACTTCATCGGCAAGTTCTTTTAAGGTTATGTTTTCTGTATAGCGCTGTTGGATTAATTGTGATATTTCTGCTATCCGGATAGCGTATTTGTGGTTTTTCTTTTCATTTGCAGTCGATAATTTTACACGGAAATGAAGGTACATAATATCCATAACATTATAGATATATGACCAGTTGCGAAGTTCGTAGCCATCTTTTTTGTCCACATTTGTTTTGATGATGTGAGCAATCAGAGAGCGTAATTGTGCAATTGCTTCCTGATTATCCGACATGGGACTAATACAGAAGAAGCGGGGATGTGATGGAACCGGCAGAATCTGTTCAAATAATGTTTGATTAAACAGAACGGTTATGATGACACAATTGACACCATGTAGTTCATGAAGTGTAAGTGGATTGATGCAAAAAATATCATCTTCCCTGAGACTGTACATATGATCATCAAATTGTAATGTACAGCTTCCGGAAACAATCATGGACAATTCAAAATAATCATGCATCTGTTGGCGGATATGATCAAATCGCTGCATCGTACACCGGATCGGCATGTGTACATCGTTATCGGAAATAAGATAGTAGTTCTCTGACATAAAATTCCTCCATTTCATATAAAAAGGTAACTATATTGATTAAAACATATATGCAATACAAAAATCAATAAAAACATAGGATTTTTAATCTATTTTTTAGAGGCGAGACTAAATTTAAGGTAAACGTATAGAAAAAAGAAAAACACATTAAAAAAATGAGTGAAACAGATAAAAAACAAAATCACATAAAAATTAACAAAAATCTATAATAAGCATAAAGACGAGGTGATAAAAATGAGTGAACCAATTTTAACAGTTGCAAATATGAATAAGAAATTTGGAAGTACAGTGGCTTTGAATGATGTATCACTGACTGTATATCCGGGAGAAATAAGAGGACTCATTGGAGAAAACGGATCGGGAAAGTCAACGGTTACTTCTATTGTAGCAGGAATGCAGGAATGTGACAGCGGTGCGATGACATTTCAGGGACAGAGCTGGAAGCCGCTTAGCATGATCGATGCACTTCACAAGGGAATTGGAATGATTGTTCAGGAGAGCGGAACAATACCGGGGATTACGGTAGCTGAGAATATTTTCCTTGCGGAGTCTGAAAAGTATAAGAATAAGTTCGGCCTGATTAATCGTAAGAAAATGAATGCGGATGCGACCAGGGTGATGAAAAATATCGGTGTCAATGATGTAACAGGCGAAATGCTTATGCAGAAGCTTGATTTTCAAACCAGAAAGCTTGTAGAGATTGCTAAAGTTGTGATGAAAGAACCTCAGATTCTGGTAATCGATGAGACGAGTACAGCATTATCACATGACGGAAGAGAAATTTTATATGACATTATGAATCGCTTCCGTAAAGAAAATAAATCAGTGATTTTTATTTCGCATGATCTGGATGAAATTATGGAAGTCTGTGATACGTTGACCGTTCTTCGAGATGGCAAGATTATCCGGACATTTGAAAAAGCAGAATTTGAGGCCGGAGCAATCCGCGCGAGCATGATCGGAAGAGAGCTGCAAGGTGATTATTATCGAAGTGACTTTCAGGCAAGTTCACAGCCGGAAGTGGCATTGGATGTAAGAAATCTGGTATATGAAGACCGGTTAAAAGGGATTTCATTTCAGGTGCATAAAGGAGAAATCGTTGGAATCGGTGGATTGGCACATTGCGGAATGCATTCTCTTGGAAAGGTTTGTTTTGGAGCATTAAAGCCGGAAGAGGGAAGCGTTACGGTGGAAGACGGAACGATCATTGACAGTCCGGCAATTGCAATGAAGAAACGTGTGGGTTATGTATCGAAGGACAGAGATGTTGAGTCGTTATGTCTTAATGCAAGTATTGAAGATAATATTTCAATTGCAGGAATGAGTGAATTTGCGATCAATAATTTTCTGATTCTGAAAAATCGAGAAAAAAAATATGTGAATCATCAGATTGAAGAATTGTCCATCAAATGTGCGGGAAGAGATCAGTCAGTATCACAGCTTTCCGGAGGAAATAAGCAGAAGGTCGTATTTGGAAAATGGATTGGATGTGGAAGTGAAATCCTTATTCTGGACTGTCCGACACGAGGCGTGGATATCGGTGTAAAACAGGCAATGTACCAGCTTATGGTGAGATTGAAAAATGAGGGAAAATCAATCCTTATGATCAGTGAGGAATTACCGGAACTGATTGGAATGAGTGATCGGATTCTAATTATGAAAAATGGTGAGGTCTCTGCGGAATTTGAGAGAAGCGAAACTCTTTCTGATGCACAGATTATTGAATATATGATTTAGGAGGCAAAAAAGAATGACGAAAAATAAAAAAATGATGATAAGTGCGTTGCCTTTTGTAGCACTTGTCGTATTGCTTGCAGTATTTTGTGGAATTGTAAGCAGTAAAGGATATCGTCTGGATATGTATATTAAGATTGTATTTAATGAAGGGATTGTATTATCAATTGTTGCAACAGGTGCAATTTTTATTTATACACTGGGTTCATTTGATATCAGCCTGGGAGCCGCAACGCTTTTTGCGGCCACGCTGGGAGTACTTACCTATAATGCAACTGAAAATTTTGCGTTGATGATTATCGTGATTTTATTAGCAGGAATTGTTTGCTCACTGGTCAATTCAGTGCTTGCGTCCATATTTCATATTCCGGTGTTTGTTACAACGGTAGCAATGATGTCCGTGTTATCCGCGATTGCATCGCAGATTATTACGACAAAAGGTGGTGCGGTTGGTGGAATCAGTATTCCAAGCGAGGTTGTAAAACATCTGGATAACTCGGCATTTAAGATTGGAGTTCTGGTAATCTGGGTTGCGATCTGTGTATTTGTTTTTGATTATACAAAGTTTGGAAGAAGAGAAAAATTTGTAGGTGGAAACCCAATCTGTGCGCAGCTTTCCGGTATTAAATATAACACATATGCAATATTGGGCTTCCTTTTGGCGGGAGTAGGAGTAGGAATCGGTGCATTTATGACATTGGTATATACACCATCTGTTACAACAACGACAGCCGGGGATATTGGAATGAATATTATGGTTGCAATTGTATTTGGAGGAATGCCGATTTCAGGTGGTGCCAGATCAAAGATTTACGCGGCAGTTGTTGGAGGATTCTCTTATATTGTATTAAATAATATTTTGGATCTGCTCATTGATTCTACATCGGGATATGGCATTACGCAGATTGTAAGTGCAGTGTTTTTTCTGATTATAGTATATGTTGCAAGCGTTAACTATCGTTCGCAGACTTTACCGCGATAAAACAAGAATTTAACACATTGTGTGTTAAAGATAAATTTTAAAAGAAAACAGGGAGGAAGAAATTTATGAAACGAACAATGAAAAAAATGTTAAGCTTTGGTCTTGTTGCAGCTATGTCTCTGACAATGCTGGCCGGATGTGGAAACAGTAAGGATGCAACAAATGATACAAATGTTTCAAATGGACAGGAGGAAAAAAAGCCGACAGGAGATGTCAAGATTGGTGTTCTGGTTCAAGATGTCAGTGGTGAGGAAGCATTAGGATTCCGTTCTTACTATGAGAATTATATTGCGGATCAGTATGGTGTAACATTTACTTACACAGACGAACTTAAGGATGCTGCAAGTGAGAAATCTGCAATTGAGAAGTTTGCTTCTCAGGGATATCAGGCAGTCATTTCTTTTTCAAGCAATGATCGTGCATTACAGATTGAAACATGTGAGGAAAACAAGATTTATTATGCAGTTGCAGCAGGAACACTTGATCAGGAACAGTTTGAAAAATATAAAACAGATGAATATTTTCTTGGACAGGTGGGTCCGAGTATGGATACAGAGTATGAAGCTGGTGTAGAAATGGGCAAGTTCTTTGCAGATAAAGGCATTAAGACTGCTGCAATCTATGGCGCATTTATTCCGAATCCAATGCACGTATATCGTACAGCCGGCGTACTTGCAGGACTTGGACTTTCTTATGGCGGAGCGACAACTGAAGAGGATGTAGTTGGTTTGATTTTTGCTGATCAGGGTATAGATTTGTCAAAGATTTCAGGAGATATCAAGATCGTATCTTATTTACAGGGATATGGTGATACAACAACAGACGAGATCAATGCAGCCATTCAGGCGGCTCCGGAAGCATTCATCTCTGTCGGAATGGCAACAACATTCTTTACACAGCAGTTGAATGCAGCAGGTATTGAGTTTTCTGATATTGATTCCTTTACCAAGAGTAATGGAGAGGCAATCACAAACGGAAAGCTTGTATATCTTGCTGGAAAATATTCATCATCGGTAGGACCTGCTTTTGCATTAGTGATGAATGCAATCAATGGGAATGTAATTCGTGATGCGCAGGGAAATGCTGTGTCACTCAGCCAAAATTATCAGGTAGCAACAGATAGTGAGACATTTGATAAATTTTACAAGAATGATAATGGTGATAACCCGATTTACAGTAGGGATACATTGGATCAAATTATTGGTGATACAGTTACTTTTGATACTATCAATGAGGTGGTTGCATCTAATTAACTTGTTTTTTATTATTTGGTCGCGGCTTCTTAAAGAAGCCGCACCCTCTCCCAATAGATGAATTTATTACTTTCATCTATTGGGAGAGGGTATGAAAAATTATCCTGTAAAAAGAAAGGAGAAGATAACATGAAAAGTAAAAACAGACTTTGTATAAAAAATTTAGCAGGAGCACTTGCCATACCGGTACTGGTGGCTATTTTGTTACAGGGTATTTGTATGGCAAAAGGAAAAACAATGATCATGAATATGACAAGCTTTGACAATTTTGTTGTCTATATTGCAATTGTTATGATCACAACTATCGCTTTGTCCATCAATCTTAACAGTGGACGTTTTGATTTTTCTTTGGGATCAATGGCATTGCTTTCCTCTGTGATTGGTGCAAAGATTACATATTCGTTTTTAGGTGGAGGTCAGGGCAGTGCACCGATAATGCTGATGCTTACTATTTTATTTGGTATGCTGCTTGGACTGATTTCCGGTGTTTTGTATGTGGTTTTACATTTGCCACCAATTATTACGTCTCTTGGTGTAACACTGATTTATGAAGGAATTCTTTTTACAATTACAGAAGGTCGTTACGTTATGAAAGAGGTACAGAATTCATCCATGACTGCTTTTACAGGAAACTGGCTTTATGCAGCAATTATTATTGGACTCTTTGATTATACAAAATTCGGATACGATTATAACGCACTTAAGAATGGTCAGAAGGTTGCAGTTAATACCGGAATTAAAGAAATTCCAAATGCAATTGCCTGTTATGTGATCTGCGGTGGCCTGATGGGAATTGTTGGCTTTTTAAACGCTTCCAGAAATACAACCATCAATGGAGGTCAGCTTAACTTTGGATCTATCAGTATTATGTTTACTGCATTTCTTCCAATGTTTATTGGATCTTATATCAGCAGATTTACCAATGAAAAGATTGGATTTTTACTTGCAGCTTTATGTATGTCAATGTTGAATTCCACATTTGCGGTATTCTCAAATGAAGTAAATGCATCCATGCAGGCAATCATTAATGCTTTATTGCTTGTAGTGTTCCTAATTTATCTGAGTAACGAACATTTATTGATTCGTGTGTTTACCGGAAAACGCAAATAAATTGCGTCAAGTTTTTACAAAAAACCTGACATGTAGCGTCAGTCTTTGCTGAATGCAACCTTAAATAACTGATGCTTAACAAATGGAGGACAGAAATATGATCAATTTGACAAAGGCACCCTTCTTTCTTGTGAAAGAGGATATCGAGTGGGTTGAAAATACAAAAAAAGCAATGACGTTAGAAGAAAAAATCGGTCAGTTATTTGTACCGATCGGATATTCAGGAGATGCAGATTATCTGGAACATGTTATGCTTTCACACCATATCGGTGGAATCATGTATCGGTGCGGTGAGGCTAAGGAGATGCAGAGAACACATCGTTATCTTCAGGAACATAGTAAAATTCCACTTTTGGTCGGAGCTAATCTTGAGGATGGTGGATGTGGAATTGCAACGGATGGAACACAGTACGGAAAACAGATGCAGATAGCTGCAACCGGAGATACCGAGGACGCCTATCGTTTAGGAAAAGTAAGTTGCAGCGAGGGGGCAGCGGTGGGATGTAACTGGGCGTTTGCACCAGTGGTTGATATTGATAGAAACTGGAGAAATCCGATTACTAATGTGCGTACATATGGTGACGATCCGGATCGGGTCTTAGCATGTGGTGTTAATTATATAAAGGCTGCAAAAGAAGAAAATGTACTTGTTGCAATTAAACATTTTCCGGGAGATGGCTGCGATGAGGTGGATCAGCATATTCTTACCAGTGTGAACAGTCTCTCCTGTGAGGAGTGGGATGCAACCTACGGAAAGATTTACAGCGGACTGATTCAGGCGGGAGCGCAGACGGTGATGGTCGGTCATATTGCACAGCCGGCATACCAGAAAGCTTATAATCCGGATTTTCCGGACAAGTTAGTTCCTGCAACACTTTCTCCGGAACTGTTAAAAGGCTTGCTTCGTAAAAAGCTTGGATTTAACGGATTGATTGTTACCGATTCTACCTGCATGGTTGGTTTTAGCTGTGCAATGGAAAGAGAGAAGGCGGTGCCTTATGCAATTGAAGCCGGATGTGATATGTTCCTCTTTAATAAAGATCTGGACGAAGATTATCGGTATATGTTAAACGGATACAGGCAGGGAATTCTGTCGGAGCAGCGTTTGGACGAGGCAATCACAAGAATTCTTGCAACTAAGGCTGCGCTGGGTCTTTATAAGAAAGCAAAGAGTGAGATTGTGCCGACGGAAGAAGCACTTCGTGTGATGCGTTCGGACGAACATGTCACATGGGCGAAAGAAAGTGCCAATGCTGCGGTTACGCTGGTTAAGGATACACAGAAGATCTTGCCGCTGAGTCCGCGGAAAACGAAGAAAGTACTGCTTGAGATTATGGGAGATTTCCCTTCAAATGAGAGAGTGTTGGAGAGTTTTCGAAGCAAACTGGTAAAAGAAGGCTTTGATGTAACGATATATGAACCGGAGAATTTCGAGACTGCAAAATTTGATGTCGGGACGTTTAAGAAAAGTTATGATCTCGTTATCTATATAGGAAATGTTGAGAATGCTTCCAATAAAGTGACCAATCGTCTTTCCTGGTACACATTCTGGGGAAACGGAAACAATGTTCCGTGGTTTGTTGCGGAACGTCCGGTGATGTTCATCAGCCTCGCAAATCCGTATCATCTGATAGATGTGCCGATGATCAAAACCTATATCAACGGATATTCTAACAGTGAGTATGTGATAGAAAGCGTTGTGGAAAAAATCATGGGAAGAAGTGCATTTACTGGTAAGAATCCAGTAGACCCGTTCTGTGGAAAAGAGTACTTGAAGTGGTAAGAGTGAGAGAAAAAAGTTATGGTGAAAAATTTAAAATTGTTGGATAAAGCGTTGCAGCTGTTACCGGAAGTAAAAGAAACGGTGGTTGAACCTCTGGATATAGCAGCTTTTTTAAAGCCTCTTAAAAAGGGAGATTCAGTTGAAATTGATTTTGGTCGACATCTTGTGGGGCACATAAAATTAAAGTTGGGGTATGTTCGTTCACATCCGGATGCTCCGGTATGGCTTCGTTTCTCGTTTGCAGAAAATAAAAAGGAATTCGAGGAACGGGTGGAAGATTATCAGGGCTGGATCTGTTCGGCATGGGTGCAGCAGGAACAGGTGCATATTGATCTTGTCCCGGGAGAATATTTTCTGCCCAGAAGATATTCGTTTCGTTACGTGAAAATCGAAGTGCTTGATGTCAGCTCTAAATTTGACCTGATTATTGAAGAGGCAAAAGCGGTTGCGTTGTCTTCAGCAGATGATAGCCGTTTATCCGCATATCATAGCGAGAATAAGGAATTGGAACAGCTTGATCGCATTGCCTGTAATACGCTGCATGATTGTATGCAGAAGGTATTTGAGGATGGACCAAAACGTGACCAGAGACTCTGGATGGGAGATCTTCGTCTGCAGGCACTTGCCAATTACGAGACTTATCAGATGAATGATATGGTAAAAGGATGTCTGTATCTGTTTGGGGCCTTACCGATGGAAAACGGTCAGGTTGGAGCCTGTGTATTCTTAGATCCGGAGCCGGAAGTGGATGATACGAGTATGTTTGATTATTCACTTCTGTATGTTGTTGCTTTGTGGGATTATTATAAGCAGACAAAAGACAAGGAGGCGCTTCGTGACTTGTGGGAGACTGCAAGAACACAGATTTCGTTGGCGCAGAAACGAGTGGATAACGGCATTGTAAGAGACCGTGATGTGTTAGGATGGTGTTTTCTTGACTGGTCGCTAGAATTAAATAAGCAGGCGGGAGCACAGGGGGTTTTACTGTATGCGATGCAGAGTGCGATTGCAATTGCACAAGAATTAAGAGAAAATCGTGATGCAGAATGCTTAAAAGGAACTTATGAAGTCTATCGAAAGGCAGCAAAAGCATATTTTTACGATGAAAAGAAAGGACTTTTTGTCAGCGGAGAAAATAGACAGATTTCTTATGCAAGTCAGGTCTGGCTGATTCTTGGCGGTGTAGTCGATTCCGAAGAAGGTCTTCGGATTTTACATAATGTTGCAGCAGATAGGGAGGCTCTTGAGATGGTGACTCCGTATATGTATCACTACTATATTGAAGCATTGTTAAAATGCAACGCGGATGAGGAAGCACTTGCTGTTTTGACAGAGTATTGGGGTGGTATGGCGCGGCTTGGTGCAGATACATTCTGGGAGCTGTATAATCCGAAGAATCCGGATGAATCCCCGTACGGCGGAACTATTGTCAATAGTTATTGTCATGCATGGAGCTGTGCACCGGCCTATTTCTTGCGTAAATATTTTGGAGAAAATTAAATAGGAGGAACTATTTATGAAAAAAATTGGGAGCAAAGTGCTTTTAATGATGGTTCTGTTTGTTGTTATATTTGGACTAAATACGATAACTTCTGTAAGATCACAAAATCGTGTAAAACGGTCTGGATTAGAAATCACGGAGCAGTATATTCCAATTCAGACAGAAATATTTACGATTCAAAAAAGTATGGAACGAGGTCAGAAATACCTTAATATTATTAGTTTGTATGATAATGCAGAACTTCGTCAACAGCTTGAAGGTTCATTGGCAGAGGAAGTGTCAACTATTACTGAGAGCGAGAAGAAGATAGATGTGTATCTAAAAGATAATAACAATACAAAGTTAAAAGATGCAATTAAGAAATATGAAGAATTCCTTGATAAAGTGCTCTTGCAATTTTCAACAATACAGGAATATGTAGATACGGGGGATTTTGCGCAGGCAAGTATAGCACTTGGATCCGATTTCCAAAATCTTGTTAGAGATATGGGAGAGAAAACGGAAACGAATCTCACGGAAAATCTGGAAGGTGGAATTTCTGAACAGTCAAAGTTGTATAATCAGGCAGTTGATATGAATATTCAAGTGACGAAAATATTATTTGTTATATTTATAATGGTGTCGGTAGTGGTTCTTTTGATTATGAGGAGAACAGTAAGCAAACCGGCAAGTGCAGCCAGTTGTCAGTTAGATCATATTATTGATGATATTAACAAGAAAAAAGGAGATCTTACAAAACGCATTACAGTCCGTTCACATGATGAAATCGGTCAATTGTCAGAAGGTATTAATAATTTTATTATTCAATTACAGATGGTTATTCGTAAAGTTCACCACCAATCGGAGTCAATGCAGAATTCTCTTGGGGTGATGAATACAGAAGTGAACAGTTCCAGCGAAAATGTAAATTATATTGCTACGACGATGGAAGAAATTACGGCAAGTATGGAAGAAATAGCATCTTCAATTGAAGGGCTTATGAAGAATACACATGAGATATTGGAGTTTGTTAATAATGTAGGTGATCAGACGAAGGAATGTGTTTCCATTTCTTCCGATATTAAAGCTTTGGCAATTGGCGTAAAAGAAGAAACTGAAAAGAAGAAAAATGAAATTTCAAATCTTATTAATGAAAAACAGAATGCTTTATTTTCTTCGATAGAGGCGAGCAGGCAGATTACAAATATAAATAATTTAACCAATGATATTCTTGATATTGCAAGTCAGACAAATCTTCTGGCTTTAAATGCATCTATTGAAGCTGCGCGTGCCGGGGAAGTATGGAAAGGTTTTGCTGTTGTGGCTGAAGAAATTCGACAATTGGCTGAAAACAGTAAAAATACTGCAAATGATATTCAGAGTATTAGTGTAGAAGTGATATCGGCAGTAAATCAACTTATGGAGAATGCACAAAATCTTATGTACTTTGTACAAAATCGGATTATGAGTGATTACGTTGGATTTGAAGGTGCTACGGATACGTATTATGAGAAGGCAGAGCATATGGATTCTGTTATGGCTGTTTTTAACGATAATATTTCGGCATTACATAAGGTTATGGCTGAGATGAATAATGGAATCACCAACATATCAACGGTTGTGGAAGAAAATGCACAGGGAATTAGCAGTGCAACAGAAAATGTGTCTGATCTTGCAAATTCTATCACGAACATTCGACAACAAGCAACGGAAAACGTTGACTCTTCAAAACATCTTATGGAAGAAATGAATCGTTTTCAGAAAATTTAGGATCAGATTCAGGGAAAGATGGGAAACATGAGAAAAAAAATTGCGTTTCTTGCAGGTGCAATCAGTTTTGATAATCAGAATCGTGTGATCGACGGTGTATTAAGACGTGCTGCGGAATTCGATACGGATGTATTTATTTTTACATGCTTTGTGAACTATGATGAGTCGGAAGAAAACAAAGTCGGAGCATTTCAAATTATGGAACTTCCGGATCTTACTACCTACGATGGTGTGATCGTTATGAAAAATTCAATACAATATGAACCGGCTTCCAACTCGTTGATGAACCGGATAAAAGAGAGCAGGATTCCAGCGGTAAGTGTTGATGAATATATTGATGGAATGCATAATGTCGGAATATCGGATTACAATAGCCAGAAACGTATTGTAGAACATCTGATAAAGAAACATCATCTGACAAAAATCAATTATGTGTGCGGTATTCTACAGGGCAAAGAAGGAATGGAACGTTATCGGGCATATAGGGATGCTATGGAAGAGCATGGCATTCCTGTTTGTGATTGTCAGGTTTACTGCGGAAATTATAATCGTGAAAGCGGAAGAAAAGCCATCGAATATTTTATGAAAAACCAGACGCCGCAGGCAATTGTATTTGCAAATGATGCGATGGCGATCGGCGGAATGGAGCGCTTGCAGCAGTATGGTTATGAAATCCCAAAAGATATCGTAGTAACCGGTTTTGACAATGATGAGCTGTCCGCATTTTATATTCCGTCTTTGACGACCGTTGATCGCAGACAGGAAATGCTCGGGGAAAAGGCGGTCGATCTGCTTTTTGATGCACAAAGTCATACATCTGTGAAATTGGAAACCCAGATTCTGTATCGGGAAAGCTGCGGATGTAACTGCCAGACACCAAAGTCGATCCGGGATCTTCGAGTGGAATATCAGAACCAATGCTTAAGCTATGAGGAGGCACTAGATGCGTTAAAAAGTATGGAACTCGATCTGACCGGGCTTGAGAGTGTGGAAGAATTGTGTTCGCGGTTAAAAAAATATGTTATCCGATCAGATATGAAAGAGTTTTATCTTTGCCTGTGTGATGAAAAAAAGCTGTTTGCGTATGATGACATAAAAACTAATATCAGAGAACAAGCGATTTGTGAGCACTATACCCAAAAGGTTCATATACCGCTTGCCTATCATGATAGAAAGTTTGACTCCTATGGAAAATTTCCGTCAAAGGAAATTTTGCCTTATGAAATGAGAAATAAATTACAGAAAACATTCTACATAGTGACACCAATTTATTATCAAAAAATATGTTATGGATATTGTGTCTCGGATGGAAGTGTCTTTGCGTTAAAAAGTGAGCTTGCATATTTATGGACGGTTAATATCGGTATGGCACTCGAAAATATTCGCAAATGGAAATGGATCAATCAGATGAATGAGAAGGTCAACCGTATGTGGAAGTATGACATGCTGACACAGGTGTTCAATCGGAGTGGCTTTTTTTATTCCGCAAATGCGGTTGTTGAACGGATTAAAGGACAACATCGGCGGGCATTTATGATTTTTTTGGATATTGACGGTCTAAAGAGTGTCAATGATGGGTTAGGGCATGAGGTCGGCGATGCTTTCATACGCGAGATGGCAGATGTGATAAAGGCATCAGTTCCGAAGGATTGTCTGGTAATGCGTTATGGAGGTGATGAATTTGTGGTGTTTGGGAGTTGTACGAATGCCAAGCGGATGCAGATGATCGTAAGTAAGATAAAAAATACAATGGAAAAAGAAAATCAAAACGAGAAGAGAATCTACCAATTGTCTGCCAGTATCGGGCAGGGCTTAAGGTGGAGACG
>ENA-OPMG01001355-OPMG01001355.1-human-gut-metagenome-genome-assembly--contig:-NODE-1355-length-15035-cov-18.596662_pt1 | contig 15035 bp, 10 predicted proteins | sample MGYA00241522_ERZ501741 | MGnify/ENA primary metagenome ERZ501741 (study PRJEB25962, sample SAMEA2042616) | human gut metagenome | biome: human gut; feature: human-associated habitat; material: faeces...
TATATCTCTTATTAAGAGATATATATTTTGTCGCAAATTTAAGCAAAGTTTTGAGAATTAGAACAATTTAGCGAGGAAATTTAATAATTGATTCAAAAAAAACGTTTTTTGAATACAAGATTTAGTCTTCTGAAGTATTCTTATATTAATATAGTTCGTTGATTTATAGTGTATTATGTGTGCGTAACATATCTCTTAATAAGAGATCTATCGTATAACTGATGACATGCTATATAATAATGTATAGTTGTGAAGATGTTGAAGTGAAGATTAAAAGTAAATAAAAATATGGACTATCTATTCTTGAGACGACACAGACGGACTGCTACTTCGAAGAGACAGAAAAACCTGCTTCTTAAGGCTGCTGAACGCCAGTGGGAACTACAGTTCGCCAACAAGGGGGCTGAAGGGAGAAAGGTGGATTGTACCCTATATAAATGTATATTGTACAACCTTGAAATAAAGCAAGTCTTTTTGGATTCGGAGCTTTCTTTGAAAAAGTTTAGCGTAATGATAGACACCAACCAAACTTACCTATCGAATGTGGTAAACAAGTATTTCAACTGCAATTTGAAGGAGTTGTTGAATACCTACCGTGTGGAATATGCTAAAGAGTTACTCCATGCTGGGAAATGTTCATTAGAGGAACTCCCACAGCGATGTGGTTTTGCCTCTAGAAGTGCTTTTTATGCCTCTTTTAGTAAAATAGTCGGAATGTCTCCTTTGCGCTTTCTAGCTCGTGAACAGAATAATTCGCTCTTAGAATCAATGATTTATGTATAATCAATTTTAGTTTTTTAAATTTATAAATTTAAAGTTTTTCTATTATGAACAAAAAGTTTTTAAGTGCAATCCTGTTCGGTGCCTTAATGGTGACCTCGACAGGAACATTTGTATCTTGTAAGGACTATGATGATGACATCGACAGCTTAAACGAGAAAGTGGATAAGCTGACTAAAGATTTGTCTGAATTACAGGCCGCAGCTGGAAAATATGTCACAGCTGTCAAGTATGATGCGGCAACAGGTAAGTTGACTGTTACCGGCGGTAACGGTGAAACTTTCCAACTTCCGATGCCTGCTGAACTTCCCACTTACTCTTTGAAAGTTGTAGATGGTAAGATACAGTTGTTAGATGGTGACAAGGTCGTTTCTGAAGCAACCCTGCCTACAACTGATGTTCCTGCGACATTTGATCCTACTTTGTTGAAGTGGAACAATGGCTATCTGTATTATGGAGATGTAAAAATCTCAGGTGTAGAGAAACCTCAAAGCGTTGGTTCTATTACAGAAGTGAAAGATGAAGAAACTGGTGAGGTGATTGGTTATGTCATTGAACTAGATGGCAAATCTGCTACATTCTCTGTCGTAACTGATTTGAAAGCTTTGGTATTTGAACCGGAACTGTACTATCAGGGTATTGAAGCAATTGCTGTAAAATCATTTGTTTACAAGGCTTTGACTGCTACAGATGTAAATGCAGATGCTGATAATAAAGATGATGCTCCTGTAAAAGAAACTGTAACAACTGAGGTCACTCCTGAATTATCTGCTACATACCACATGAACCCATCTACAGCTGATGTTCGTAATTTGGTTAAAGAAGATTTGAAATTCTTGGCTTACGATAAAGAATATGCTCGTGCTGCCGATGGAGTGGTAGTTCCAGAGATTTCTAAGGTTGAACCTAAAAATGGTGAGTTGACTGTTTGGGCTAAGTTGACTGAAGGAACTATTAAAGATATTGTGAATGACAACAAAGTAACAGTTTTGGCTTTACAGGCCAATTATTTGAATGGTGATAACAAACGCTCGGTTATCACTTCTGATTATGCTGCAGTTAAGGCTGTTAAGATTACAGATTTAGTTTTGAATAATGCAAAAGTTGCCGGTGAAAATCATTTGGCTGTTAAAGCTGCCGATGCTATCCAAAATGCTCCTGAAGTAAAAGTAGCTTGGGATGAAACAGTTGATTTGGCAGAATATGTTCAGACTCATTATGGTGCAGGTGATGCTCATACTAAGTGGGATGAAAATGCAGCGTCTGGTACAGTAGAAAAAGCCGGCTTCAGCTATTCTTATGAATTGGTAGGTTATATTGATGGTAGTAACAAAACTTCTCAAAGTGCACATGCCGCATTGAAAGGCTCTGTTTTGAGACCTCAGTTGCCGAAAGATGGTAAAGCTGCTGAATGGGGAGCTACAGAACAAAATCAAGCTACTGTAGGGCGTATGCCGTTGGTTCGTGTATTCTTGAATGATAATAACTCTAAGAAGAAAGTAGCTGTAGGTTACTTGAAGGTGGAAATTACAGGTGCTCCTGCTGAAGACCGTATTACTGCGACAACAGAATATACATTCAATGAAGAATTTACATTGAGCTGTAGAACAGAGGATTGGGTTCAGGAGGTAACTTGGTTCCAGATTGAAGAACAAATTTTGGCTCAGCTGAATATCTCTAAGGAAGATTTCGAAAGAAGTTATATCTATGACGGACCGATGATTCAATATAGTGAAGCAACTTTGGATGCTATGCCTTTGACTAAACTGTCTACTAAGGTTGAACAAACTGAGGCTGATGTTGAAGGTACAATGACTGAAGTTTTGCAATGGACTATTCCTGCAAACTATGCTTATGAATATTTCAGCGCAAATGCTTCCATGAAGGCTGTCGTTCGTTATACTAAACAAAATAAGGATATTCAAGGTGTTGTCATTTCTAATGATTATGTATATGTAACATTGACTTGGGCTCCTAATCCTCGTAATGTAAACCCGACTGGTACACTTGCCGATGCTGATAAGACTAAGCAATACTGGTTTGCTGGTAACTCTAACGAAGGAGGTTCTGGATATAATGAAATCCATGTAAATACTGAGGTTCCTGCTGCAACAGGTCATAATATCATGAACTTTAACAAATTTATCCTGGAAACCTTCAATGGTCACGATGTTACAATTTCTGAAATTCCGGCTGTATATACAGACTTTGCAGATACTAAACTGACTAAGACTTTCAGATTTGTTGATCCGAAGGGAGCAAAACTGACCGGTGTATCCAAAACTGTTTATACAATGAGTGTAAATGCAGATCGTACCCAACTGCTGGCTAGTAGTGAGGCTGTCGCAAATAGAGTAGTTGCTACTATTAAAGATGCAGCAAATAATGATGGAGAAGATCTAATCCAATTGGAAGATAATTCTGTCGCTAAAGATTTGCTGAATGTAGCAGGTCGTGATGATTTAGCTAATAACTTGACTGCTAGACTGTCTGTAGAAACATTGAATGGATGTGGTAAGTCATTGAATGAAGTGACAAACAATGAATTCGATGTGAAGTTCTTGCGTCCTATCACTGTAAAAGCCGATAAGATGGATAACTTTAAGGATGGTGTAGATGTTGGTGCTGACGGCTCTGTTATTGATGTTAAATTAGCATTCACTGATTGGAGAAACTATGCATTTGTTACTACTCCTATCAACTACTATACATATTATGGTGTGAAGTCAATCACCATTGACACAGATAAAGCTCAGACAACTGTTAATGGTAAATACGAGCCTATACCAGCAGGTATGAAAGTTGAATATAGCGGTGTTGAAGATATCTCAGCAGGTAAATTCGGTAAGCTGACTTACATCAATAACAAGGCAGAAGTCGGTGAATTTGACATTAAACTTCCTGTAGCAGTAGAATACGCATGGGGTACAGTAGAATTTGACATTGTATGCCACGTAGCAAAGACCGTAAAATAAACTGAGTGAGTAACTCTATTTATAATAAACTTGAAGAAAAAGAGTGCTTTCGGGCACTCTTTTTTTCTATTTATAATATTGAGAACGTATGAGAAAAATTAATTTGTTGATAGTAGGTCTAATTGCAGCATTCATTGTTTCGTGCAATCAATCTGGTAAAAAAACAGAAACGGATTCCCGGGCAACCGTAAAACATCTTATGGTTTTGAGTCAGAAAGATACGATACAGGTGTTAGATCTCACTAACCAGTTTATGACTGCCGTAAAGGAGCAACGATATGCTGATGCAGCCATGATGTTACACGAAATGAAAGCGGATGATCCTTTTGCTCAGCCGGAGTTGTTGGATAACGAACAATTAAAAAGTGTATTACAAAGGCTGAAAGCCTTTCCGATATATGATTATACTATAAGCGATTGTATCTTTAAGGAGGCGTTTGATAATGAAGTGCGTTGTAAGGTTGTCTTATTCCCTAAAACAGATAAAGAGGATATGCGGCCCAATGCTACAACTTGGTATTTTAAACCTGTTCGCTATTTGGGAGAATGGAAACTTTGTTTCCGGAGTAGTGCACAGGGGGACCGTACATTTCACTCTTCTGCACAATAATATTGAAGAGTTTCCAGCTGAAACGGCCTATATATATCATTGATGGCAGAATAGCTCGTCACCTTTGTCGCTAAAGGAATTCTTACAGTTACTTAATTCTTTTATTACTACGTTCTGCTGTAGCGGAACGTAGTAGCAGAACGCAAGAAAAATCTTACTCTGCTGTTTTGTAAGCCTTGTCCATGCTTTGTATCCGTCGTCTTGCACCGAATATCTTGTAACAGGAATGAAATCCGTTTGTCATGAAACCTTTAATAGAGTGTAACTCTCACGAAACTTAACCCATCTACTTTTGCGACAGATTTATAACGCATAAAAAAGTATATGAAAAAGGTTGTTAGAGCTGTGTCTCTTATGCTACTGATGGCAGGTGTTTGTGGAAATGCATTTGCCGAGGAAAATGAAAACATTGTCCGGCAAGGCGCTATTCGCGGACGTGTGATAGACAATGGAAAACAAATTCTACCGGGTGCTTCCATCTTTATTGAGAATCTGAAAACCGGAGTGATCAGTGATGTGAACGGTTTCTACACATTACCCAATCTGAAGCCCGGCACTTACACCGTCAAAGTGACCTATGTAGGTTATAGCCCTATTGAAATGAAAGTTACCGTTCCCGAAGGCAAGACTTTAGAGAAAGATATAGTGATGAATGAAGGGGTGGAACTGCAGGAAGTGCAGGTGAAGGGAGCTTTTCAAGGGCAGAAGAAAGCAATCAATACACAAAAAAATAATCTGGGTATCACCAATATCGTATCTGCCGACCAAGTAGGGAAATTTCCCGACTCAAACATAGGTGATGCATTGAAACGTATCAGTGGCATCAATGTGCAATACGATCAAGGCGAGGCCCGTTTTGGACAAGTCCGCGGCACTAGTGCCGATTTAAGCTCCGTCACCATTAATGGTAATCGTGTCCCATCTGCTGAGGGGGATACTCGTAACGTGCAGTTGGACTTGATTCCTGCCGATATGATTCAGACCATCGAAGTAAGCAAAGTCGTTACACCCGATATGGACGGCGATGCTATCGGTGGTTCCATCAATCTGGTAACTAAAAATTCTCCTTATAAACGTACTATCAATGCCACAGCGGGAAGTGGTTACAATTGGATCAGCGAAAAAGCCCAGTTGAATTTAGGCTTCACTTACGGAGACCGTTTCTTCAATGACAGACTGGGCATGTTGCTCTCCGCTTCTTATCAGAATGCTCCTTCCGGTTCTTATGATACTGAATTCATGTGGGAACAAAATGAGGATGGCAAAGTATATGTCAGCGATTATCAGATGCGTCAGTACTTTGTCACCCGTGAACGTCAAAGTTATTCGGCGGCTTTTGACTTCGAACTCAATGAAAACCATAAATTGACTTTCAAGGGTATTTTTAACAACCGCAATGACTGGGAAAACCGTTACCGTACCAATATCAAGGATTTGGATGAGAACGGAAAAGGCACAGTCCGCATCCAAACCAAAGCTGGTACTCCCGATAATCGCAATGCCCGTCTGGAGCGTCAGCGTACCATGGATTTCGCTTTGGGCGGAGAACACTTATGGGGAGCAATCGGCATGGATTGGAATGCCAGTTATGCAAAAGCTACAGAAGAACGCCCTAATGAGCGTTATCTTGACTTCCAACTGAAAAAGCAGGAATTTGATATAGATTTGAGTGATGAACGCCAGCCGTTGGCAACACCCACAGCAGGTTCTACCCTGACACTGAGTGATAAGTTCAGCTTGAAAGAACTGACAGAACAACAGGAAGACATCAAAGAAGAGGATATGAAATTTTCGGCCAATTTCAAAACCAGTTTGAATAATGGAGCCAAACTGAAGTTCGGTGCGAAAGTAGTACGTAAAACGAAAGAAAAAGAAATAGACTTCTACGAATATACTCCGAAAGACGAGGATGCCTTCATGACCAACAGCCTGAAAAATACGGTAGACCAGAGTACGGATAAATTTATGCCGAGCGACAAATATCAGGTAGGAACATTTGCCAGTAAAGAATATGTGGGTGGATTGAACTTAAATGATGCTTCCCAATTCGATAAAGAACAGGTACAAGCCGAATTGGCTGAGAACTTTGAGGCTCGTGAAACTGTAAGTTCCGGGTATGTACGATTTGACCATAAATTTACCTCTGATATAAACTTGATGGCAGGGCTCCGCATAGAGCACACTTCTCTTCGTTATACCGGTCGTAACTATGATGATGAAACAGATAAGACCACCAAGACCGGCCGCGTCGTCAACAGTTATGTGAATTTCCTTCCTTCTATTTTGGTGAAATGGGATGTAAATGATGATTTCAAGATACGCGGTTCTTACACGCAGACCTTGAGCCGCCCCAAATATTCAGCTTTGGTTCCCAGCGTGAATATCAACCGTGGCGATAATGAAATAAAGATTGGTAACTCTGACCTGAAACCTACTATTTCTTACAACTTCGATTTGAGTGCCGATTATTATTTCAAGAGTGTAGGTTTGGTGAGCGCAGGCTTTTTCTATAAGAAAATAGACGATTTCATCGTAGATCAGGTACTGACCAACTATGAATACCAAGGAACAGAATATACCCGTTTCACTCAGCCCAAGAATGCAGGAAATGCTAATCTGTGGGGATTGGAATTTTCTTATCAGCGTGATTTCGGCTTCATTGCTCCGGCCTTGAAGTATGTGGGTTTCTATGGAACCTATACTTATACTCACTCACGTGTGGAGGACTTTAACTTCGAAGGACGTGAGAACGAGAGCGGGTTGAGTTTGCCGGGGTCTCCCGAGCATACGGCGAATGCCTCTCTTTACTTTGAAAAAGGAGGCTTGAATGTGCGCCTGAGCTATAACTATGCCTCCAGTTTTATCGATGAAATGGGCCCAAGTACATTTTATGACAGATATTATGATGCCGTGAACTATATGGATGTGAACGCCAGTTATACCTTTGGCAAGAAGGTGAAGATGACCTTTTATGCTGAGGCGAACAATCTGCTGAACCAGCCGCTCCGTTACTACCAGGGTACGAAGGACCGTACTATGCAGGCAGAATATTATGGCGTGAGAATGAATGCAGGTTTAAAAATAAATTTCTAAAAATTAAGTATATGAAAACGTTGATGATGATTAGAAAAATGAAAGAAGTATTGACATGGGTATGGATTGTTGTCATTGGTGCGGCTATCTGCCTGAATGTGTGTGCCCAGACTCCACAAGATTGGAAAGGACTGGAGAAACAACTGAATTTTTATATGGCTAACGATTTGGGACGTAACGGTTATTATGACCAGAAGCCCATAGCCGAGCTGATGGGAGAAATGGCGGATGTTATTGGTCCCGAGTGTGTGTTTGCAGCTGGAGACGTGCACCACTTTGAAGGTGTACGCAGCGTTAACGATCCGCTTTGGATGACCAACTACGAGTTGATTTACAGCCATCCCGAACTGATGATAGACTGGTTCCCGATCTTGGGAAATCATGAATACCGGGGTAATACGCAGGCTGTGTTGGATTATACCAATGTGAGTCGTCGCTGGTCGATGCCTGGTCGTTATTATACCAAAGTTTTTGAGAAGAAAGGAACTGCCATCCGTTTTGTGATGATAGATACCGCTCCTCTGATTGACAAATACCGTAACGAGAGCGAAACTTATCCGGATGCCTGCAAACAGGACATGGACAAGCAACTGGCATGGATAGACTCTGTGCTTACTGCTGCCAAAGAAGATTGGGTTGTCGTAATAGGGCATCATCCCATTTATGCTGAAACGTCGAAAGACGACAGTGAACGCAGCGATATGCAGAAACGTCTGGATCCTATCCTCCGTAAACATAAGGTGGATATCTATGCATGCGGACACATTCATAACTTCCAGCATCTTCGTGTGCCGGGCAGTGATATCGACTATGTGGTAAATTCGGCAGGTTCGTTGAGCCGTAAGGTAAAACCAGTGGAAGGCACTCAGTTCTGCAGTCCCGAACCGGGCTTTTCTATCTTCACGGCAGACAAGAAAGAACTGGATATGCATATGATTGATAAGAAAGGAAAAGTAATCTATACTGTAAAACGCACCAAATAGGGATAGTTATTTTAGGGAAAAAGAGTACATTTGCGGTGTAAAACTGTAAATGTACTCTTTGTTATGTTGAATACACTCCTTTTGATTGGTGGTCTGGCTCTTATTTTGGCTGGTGCAAATGGCTTGACAGATGGTTCTGCAGCGGTTGCCAAACGTTTCCGTATTTCTGATTTGGTAATCGGGCTTACCATTGTAGCTTTTGGCACTTCGGCTCCCGAATTGGTTATCAGTGTGCTTTCTGCATTGAATGGCAGTGCTGAAATGGCTATTGGTAATGTGGTGGGTAGTAATATATTCAATGCTTTGATGATTATAGGCTGTACTGCGTTGGTACTCCCCATAAAAGTAGGTGAGGGGACGATGAGTAAAGAGATTCCGTTAGTCATTCTTTCTTCATTGGTACTGTTTGTCTGTGCCAATGACATGATGCTGGACAGGGAAGCGGTCAATGTTATCAGCCGTTCCGATGGGTTTGTTCTGTTGGCTTTCTTCCTTATATTTATGCGTTATACATTTGCTATCGCTCGTAATGGGGCAGATGAGGCAGGAGAAGAGCAGAAGATTAAGGAAATGCCTGTATGGAAATCGGTGTTGTATATTGCAGGAGGACTGGCCGGGCTCATATTTGGCGGACAGCTTTTTGTCGACGGGGCAAGCGGGCTTGCCCGTTCATGGGGTGTCAGTGAATCGGTAATCGGACTGACATTGGTAGCCGGAGGTACTTCCTTGCCGGAGCTTGCTACATCTGTTACGGCAGCTTTAAAGAAGAATCCGGGAATTGCTATCGGCAATGTCATCGGTAGCAATCTGTTCAATATATTCTTTGTACTGGGGTGCAGCGCTACGGTATCACCGCTTCCGATGGGGAATATAAATAATCTCGATTTAAGTGTGCTGATTGCTTCCTCCCTGTTGTTGTGGCTGGTAGGCTGGTTTTTCCGTAAACGTACCATAACCCGTCTTGAAGGCGCATTGATGGTTGGCTGTTATGTCGTTTATACCGCCTATCTTATTGCCCAACAGTAAAAAAGCCATAAAAAGAATAAGTTATCTGCAAAAAAACTTCTATCTTTACACCCTGAATTTTTATAAAAATACAGCATGGCTATTACCATTAAAAAAGTCAGTTCAAAGAAAGAACTTAAGACATTTATACGGTTCAACTACGAGTTATACAAAGAGAATCCTTATTCCGTACCCGACTTGTACGATGATATGCTGAATACGTTCAGCCCGAAGAAGAATGCCGCTTTCGAGTTTTGTGAGGCGGAGTATTTTCTGGCATATAAGGATAACAAGGTGGTAGGACGTATTGCAGGGATTATAAATAAACGCGCAAACGAAACTTGGAATAAAAAAGAAGTCCGTTTCGGATGGATTGATTTCCTGGATGATATCGAAATATCACGCGCCTTGTTGGATGCAGTAGCCCAATGGGGTAAATCGAAGGGAATGGATACCATTCAGGGACCTTTGGGCTTTACCGACTTTGATGCGGAGGGTATGCTGATAGAAGGATTCGACCAATTGAGCACCATGGCGACTATCTATAATTATCCTTATTATCCACAGCATATGGAGAAGTTGGGATTCGAAAAGGATGCCGATTGGGTGGAATATAAAATTTATATTCCGGATGCAATTCCTGATAAGCATAAGCGTATCAGTGATTTGATTCAACGTAAGTTTAACTTGAAGGTGAAGAAATATACATCGGGTAAGAAAATTGCGGCCGAATATGGCCAGGCTATCTTCGAATTGATGAATGAGGCTTATGCTCCGCTTTATGGTTTCTCGGCTTTGTCTCAAGGACAGATTAACCAGTATATAAAGATGTATTTGCCTATTGTAGATTTGCGTATGGTGACCTTGGTGACCGATGCTGAAGATAAACTGGTGGCGGTGGGTATTTCAATGCCTTCTTTGTCCGAAGCGTTACGAAAAGCGAAGGGGCGTTTGCTGCCTATGGGCTGGTATCATTTGCTGAAAGTGCTGTTTTTGCATAAATATCCCCCTATGCTGGACTTGTTGCTGGTTGCTGTAAAACCTGAGTATCAGAACAAAGGAGTCAATGCTTTGTTATTCTCGGACTTGATTCCTGTATATCAGCAACTGGGATTCAAGTATGCCGAAAGTAATCCGGAACTGGAACTGAATGGAAAGGTGCAGGCCCAGTGGGAATATTTCAAGACCGAGCAGCATAAACGCCGTCGTGCTTATAAAAAGAGTATTCTGTAACAACGATATATAAAAATGTGATAAGTCAATATGGAAGAAAACAACGAACTGATAAACAATCCCGCTGTAGAATATACCGACGATAACATCCGCCACCTCAGTGACATGGAGCATGTGCGTACCCGTCCCGGTATGTATATTGGAAAGTTGGGTGACGGATCACATGCCGAGGACGGTATCTACGTCCTTCTGAAAGAAGTTCTCGACAACAGTATCGATGAATTCAAAATGCAGGCGGGTAAAAAGATTGAGATTATCATTGAAGAAAATCTCCGTGTCAGCGTGCGTGACTATGGTCGGGGTATTCCGCAGGGAAAACTTATTGAGGCTGTAAGTGTGCTGAATACGGGAGGTAAATATGACAGTAAGGCGTTTAAGAAGAGTGTCGGACTGAATGGGGTCGGTGTGAAAGCTGTCAACGCATTGAGTTCGCGCTTCGAGGTGCGCAGCTATCGTGATGGAAAGGTGCGTATCGCTACCTTTGCCAAGGGAGACTTGTTGACGGATACCACACAAAATACAACAGAGGAGAACGGTACTTATATTTTCTTTGAACCGGATAACCTGTTATTTGAGAATTACAGTTTCCGTCCGGAGTTTGTGGAAACCATGCTCCGCAATTATACCTATCTGAATACAGGACTGGCCATTATCTATAACGGTCAGCGTATCTTGTCCCGTAACGGGTTGGTGGATTTGCTTAACGACAACATGACGGCTGTGGGATTATATCCCATCATCCATTTGAAAGGAGAAGATATTGAGATAGCCTTTACGCATACCGGCCAGTATGGTGAAGAGTATTACTCTTTTGTCAACGGACAGCATACGACTCAGGGAGGTACGCATCAAAGTGCTTTCAAAGAGCATATTGCCCGTACCATCAAGGAATATTTCAACAAGAACATGGATTATTCCGATATCCGTAACGGACTGGTGGCTGCCATTGCCGTCAATGTGGAGGAACCGTTGTTCGAAAGTCAGACTAAAATCAAGCTGGGCTCTACCAATATGGCTCCCGGTGGTCCTACCGTCAATAAATTTGTAGGTGATTTTGTAAAGACTGAGGTCGATAACTATCTGCACAAGCATACGGACGTGGCCGATGTGATGTTGCAGAAGATTCAGGAGTCGGAGAAAGAGCGTAAAGCGATAGCCGGAGTGACGAAACTGGCACGTGAGCGAGCCAAGAAGGCAAATCTTCATAACCGGAAGTTACGTGACTGCCGCTTTCATCTGAACGATGTCAAAGGGGACAAGAAGGAGGAAAGCTGCATCTTCATTACCGAGGGAGACTCGGCAAGCGGTTCTATCACCAAGAGCCGTGATGTAAATACTCAGGCAGTATTCAGTTTGCGTGGTAAGCCGTTGAATTCTTACGGGCTGACCAAGAAGATTGTATATGAGAATGAAGAGTTTAACCTGCTTCAGGCTGCTCTGAACATAGAGGACGGTATGGAAGGATTACGATATAATAAGGTAATTGTAGCTACAGATGCTGATGTAGACGGTATGCACATCCGTTTATTGCTTATTACTTTCTTCCTGCAATTCTTCCCTGACTTGATAAAGAAAGGTCATGTATATATCCTTCAAACCCCTTTATTCCGTGTCCGCAACCGCAAGAAAGGAGTTTATGAAACCGTATATTGTTATTCGGAAGAAGAACGGATTGCCGCTATCGAACGGTTAAGCCCCAATCCCGAAATTACCCGATTCAAAGGTTTGGGAGAGATCTCACCCGATGAATTCAAGCACTTTATCGGCAAAGACATGCGTCTGGAGCAAGTTTCCCTCCGCAAGACTGACCTGGTGAAAGAATTGCTGGAGTTTTATATGGGTAAGAACACCATGGAACGTCAGAATTTTATTATAGATAACCTTGTTATAGAAGAAGACATTGCGTGAATCACTAACAAATATGAGAAGAGCCATATTTCCGGGGACATTTGATCCCTTTACCATCGGCCATTATTCGGTCGTGAAAAGAGCATTGACCTTTATGGATGAAGTGGTAATCGGTATCGGTATCAATGAGAATAAGAAGACTTGGTTTCCTACAGAGAAACGAGTGGAGATGATTGAGAAGCTTTTTGCTGATGATCCCCGGGTAAAGGTCGACGCTTACGATTGTTTGACCATAGACTTTGCCAGAGCTAAAGAAGCGCAGTTCATTGTTCGTGGAATCCGCACCGTACACGATTTTGAATATGAGGAAACCATAGCCGATATCAACCGGAAACTGGCCGGGATAGAAACTATTCTGTTATTTACGGAGCCGGAACTTACTTCTATCAGCTCTACTATTGTGAGAGAATTATTGCAGTTTGGTAAAGACGTAACACCATTCTTACCTGAAGGAATGAAAATAGACTGATCATGAAATATACTATGTACTTTGCAGGCTTGATTGCCTGCTTTTTTTCTATTGTAGCCGCACAGGCTCAGGAAAATAAGTTTCTGAATTCTCCGGCACGCAAATTACAGTTGGCGGAGTTTGCCATTGCCAACCTTTATGTAGACGAAGTCAATGAGGGGAAACTCGTAGAGGAAGCCATCGTAAAAATGCTGGAACAGCTTGATCCTCACTCTACTTATTCCGACCCGGAGGAAGTGAAGAAAATGAACGAGCCGTTGCAGGGAAACTTTGAAGGTATCGGCATACAGTTCAATATGGCAGAAGATACATTGTTGGTGATACAGCCCGTATCGGGCGGTCCTTCCGAAAAAGCAGGTATTCTGGCCGGCGATCGTATCGTCATGGTGGAAGATACGCTGATAGCCGGTGTAAAGATGAGCACCGAAGATATCATGCGTCGTCTTCGTGGTCCTAAAGATTCAAAAGTGAATTTGAAAATACTTCGCCGAGGGGTGAAGGAACTGCTCCCTTTTACGGTGAAAAGGGATAAAATACCTGTTTACAGCCTGGATGCTTCCTATATGATTAAAGATAAGATTGGTTATATCCGTATCAACCGTTTTGCCGCCACTACCCATGAAGAGTTCAAGAAAGCGTTAGCTGAATTGCAGAAAAAAGGGATGAAAGATTTGATTCTTGATTTGCAAGGCAATGGCGGAGGTTATTTGAACGCTGCCATCGATATTGCCAACGAGTTTCTGGGCAAAAAGGAACTGATAGTCTATACGGAAGGCCGTCGTAATCCCCGTAGTGAATTTTTTGCTAAAGGTACGGGCGAGTTCCAGAATGGTCGTCTGATTGTATTGGTCGATGAATTCTCGGCTTCTGCCAGTGAGATTGTGACCGGAGCTGTTCAGGATTGGGACAGAGGAGTCGTTGTGGGCCGGCGCAGCTTTGGTAAAGGCTTGGTGCAGCGTCCCATTGATTTGCCGGACGGGTCGATGATTCGTTTGACGGTGGCCCGTTATTATACTCCTGCCGGACGTTGTATCCAGAAACCTTACGAAAGCATTGAAAAGTATAATGAGGACCTGATAGACCGTTATAATAAAGGAGAGATGATGAGTGAAGACAGCATTCACTTTCCGGATTCACTGAAGTTCAAGACTCATAAGCTGGCTCGTACGGTATATGGCGGTGGGGGAATTATGCCCGATTATTTTGTGCCGATTGATACGACTCTCTATACTAAATATCATCGTCAGTTGCGTGATAAAGGGGCGTTGATGAAAGCTCACTTTCATTTTATTGATGCCCATCGTAAAGAATGGCTGGGCAAATACAAGACTTTCAATGAATTCTACAAACGTTTTGAGGTGACTCCGGATATGTTGGCACAACTGGTTGCTACCGGCAAGGAGATGGGAGTGGAATATAATGAAGAAGAATACCAGAAGGCCCTTCCTTTGCTGAAATTGCAGATGAAAGCATTGATAGCCCGTGATTTATGGGATATGAATGAGTATTATCACGTCATCAATGATGCCAATGAAAGTATCAGGAAAGCACTGGAGCTGCTGGAACAACCGGATTTTGAAGGATTGCTGCTAAAAAAACGATAGTCAAGACTTTATATTAACTGCAGGGGCGCATAGTTGCACTCCTGCATCCAACCATCACTTTATCTGTCTCCCGAACAGCACCTTATTCAGCCATCGGTTTACATAAATATTTGCAAAAGCACATCCTACTCCGATCGCTGCTCCTGCCACTACATCACTGGGATAATGCACTCCTTGGTTCATTCGTGCAAACCCCACTCCACAGGCCCATACGGCAGAAGGAGCGATGACATACCATTTGGGATAAGTGATAGAAAGCGAAGTTGCCAGGGAAAAAGCGGCGGCTGTGTGTCCTGAAGGAAACGACGGGCTGTCTGCATCCGGTGCTCCGTATGCATGAATCTTATCCGGATACTTTACAAAAGGCCGGTCACG
>ENA-OPMG01001359-OPMG01001359.1-human-gut-metagenome-genome-assembly--contig:-NODE-1359-length-14989-cov-3.671689_pt1 | contig 14989 bp, 9 predicted proteins | sample MGYA00241522_ERZ501741 | MGnify/ENA primary metagenome ERZ501741 (study PRJEB25962, sample SAMEA2042616) | human gut metagenome | biome: human gut; feature: human-associated habitat; material: faeces...
GCGTCGGTTTGTTATTGCCTCCCGAGGCCGTTCCGCAACCCGGGGACAGTATTGACGCGTTGTTGCGGGAAACAAATCCAGATGTAAGTCCGCATGCTTTGCGGCTTTGGAGTGCCGATGGATTGCCTGTTGATGCGGATATTCTTACTCCTGTCTTCCGATGGTATCCCGTCTTCTGAACTCGGCGCAAACGATGGCTGTGGCTACGGCTACGTTCAGGCTTTCCGATGTGTTTCGTTCGAGAGGATAGTTGGGGATGTACAGTTTCCGGTTGATGAGCGACGCGATGTCCCGGCTGATGCCTTTGCCTTCGTTCCCCATGACAATCAGTCCGTTGGAACTTAGTTCCGTACCATACATGTCATTCCCGTCCAGAAACGTTCCGTAGACCGGTGTGTCGGTGTCGGCTGCCCGCAGCAAATCCGTCAGTGAAAGGTAGTGTACGCAGACACGTGCCATGGCTCCCATGGTGGCCTGTACGGTTTTGGGATTATAAAGGTCGGCCGTGTCGGGAGAGCAGAATATATGTTCGATACCGAACCAGTCGGCTATACGGATAATCGTGCCCAGATTGCCCGGGTCCTGCACGCCGTCGAGCCCAAGGCAGAGTTGCTCTTTCAGTATGTGTTCCGGTGCCCCTTCGGCCTGACGTTGGTGGAATACGGCCAACACGTCCTGCGGATTCTTTTGCAGGCTGGCTTTTTGAAGCTCCTCGGCCGATACTTCTTGGATTTCACATCCTTTACGGGCGAGTGTTTCCACAACTTCCCGCCGTGTGTCCAACCATTCCTTCAGGGCTGCGAGAAAGGTACAGTCGAAAGCCGGTAGCAAGTCGTCTACCAGTTTATGTCCTTCGGCCACGAAGAGTTGCTGTTCCTTGCGGAATTTTTTCTGTTCGAGAGAGCGGATGAGCTTGATTTTGTTTTTGCTGATCATTTCGGTTCCAATTATACTGCAAATCTAAGAAGTTATTTCGGAACCGGCAAAATAAATCAAAACCAAAAGCGGCCTGAAGATAGGCTTCGGTCCGGTGAAGCCAAATCAGAAAACTTCGTTTTCATTTGTCTTTACGTCCGTCTTGCACTTTCTCTTAGATAAGACAGGCTGCGATTCGGCATAGCCAAACTTGAAAAAACTTTGTTTTTCGTTTGTCTCTGCACTCACCTTGCACTATCTTTGTATCCCAAATGGCACTTATGCGGAAACTTTTATACAGTATAGTCGGGGGAATCATCATGGCGTTGCTGGGCGCTTGCTCAGCTACGAAATTCGTACCCGAAGGCGAATATATGTTGGAAAGCGTTTCTGTGAAGTCGACGGATAAATCGCTCGATGCCACGTCGTTGAAAGGATACATTCGTCAGCATCCTAATTCCAAGTGGTTCAGCCTGCTGAAAGTCCCTATGGGGCCGTATGCCCTGTCCGGGCGGGACACGACTAAGCGAATCAACCGTTTCTTGCAACGGGTAGGAGAGGCGCCGGTAATTTTCGATACGGTACAGGCTAACCGTTCGGGAGAAAACATGTTGGCGGCTGTGAACAATTTGGGGTATCTTCATGCCCGGGTGAATCAGAAGCGTGCGGTGAAAGGGAAGAAGGTAAGGTTGGCATACGAGATTGTGCCGGGAGAGCGTTATAGGGTGAGAAACATCCGTTACCTTATAGAGGATTCTGCGGCGCCAGCTATTGTCCGCGAACAAGCTTCATTGTCATCCTTGCAACCCGGAATGCCTTTCGATTTGAATGTTTTGGACGGAGAGCGCAGCCGCATCAGCAGTCGTTTGCAAAACAGCGGATATTATAAATTCAACAAGGAATATGTCCGGTTTGAAGCGGATACGTGCGTGGGGAACCAAAAGGTGGATCTGGATGTGGTGATACCTTTGTACCGGGCATCAGCGGAAAGCAATCCGGAACTTCACCGGCGTTATAAAATTCACTCTGTTTCCTTTTCCGGCGATGCGGCGGCTTTTGACACGAGCCGTGATACTTCCCGATTGGACAGTATGGTCTATCGGGGTTTTCCTATTTATTACAAGCATAAACTGGCTTTTCGGCCTTCTGTCTTTACCAATAACAATGCAATCGAGCCGGGGCATCTGTACCGGGAGCGCGACGTACAACGGACTTATAGTAACTTCGGCCAGTTGGGAGCCGTGATGTTTTCCAATATCAAGATGGTGGAGAACGATTCCTTGCCGAATATGCTGGACGGATTCGTGACCGTGCACGAGAATAAACCGCGTTCGTTGGGAGCGGAATTGGAAGGTACCAATTCGGCAGGTGATTTGGGGGCGGCCTTGCTTCTGACTTACCAGAACCGGAATCTGTTTCGAGGCTCTGAATTGCTGTCCCTGAAACTTCGTGGGGCATTTGAAGCCATTACCGGTCTGGAAGGGTACAGTGACCAGAATTATATGGAAATCAGTGTGGAAGCCGGCCTGACATTCCCTAATTTCAGGTTGTTTCGCTTCAATGGCCGCGACCGTGGGTTGATGCGTGCCACTTCGGAGATCTCATTATTATATGATTCCCAAAACCGTCCTGAGTTTCATCGGCGTGTTTTGACTTCAGCTCTGCGTTACCGTTGGCAAAGCCCGAATGGTTTGCTCCGCCACCGTATCGACCTGATAGACTTGAACTACGTGTTCATGCCTTGGATTTCCGAAACTTTCCGTAAGGATTACCTGGAAGACGAAACCGACCGGAATGCTATCCTGCGTTACAATTACGAAAATCTTTTTATCATGAGGTTAGGCTATAGTTTTACCTATAATTCGCAACGCAACGCAACGAGTATTGTGGATTACGGTAGCAATGCCTTGGGCATCCGTTTTAATGTGGAGTCGGCCGGCAATGTACTGTATGGTTTCTCTAATCTCTTTGGGGCCAACCGGAACGACCAAGGGCAATATACATTGTTCAATATAGCGTATGCACAGTATTTGAAAGGAGATTTCGACATCAGCAAGAGCTTCCGTTTCGACGACCGTAACTCGTTGGCTTTGCATTTTGGCGTAGGGGTAGCCTATCCATACGGAAACTCTACCATCCTGCCTTACGAGAAAAGGTATTTCAGCGGAGGAGCCAACAGTGTGCGAGGGTGGTCGGTCAGGGAATTGGGACCCGGACGTTTTACCGGGGGAGACGGACGTATAGACTTTATCAATCAGACCGGTGACATCAAATTTGAAGCCAATCTGGAATACCGTTTCCCGATTTTGGGCGATCTGCACGGAGCGACTTTCCTCGATGCCGGCAACGTTTGGCTGCTACGCTACGACAAAAGCCGCCCCGGCGGACAGTTGAAATGGGGCCGTTTCCTGAAAGACCTGGCTTTAGGAACCGGTATCGGACTACGCTACGACCTGACCTTCCTCGTTATCCGCCTGGATTGGGGAATCGGCTTGCACGTACCGTACGATACGGGAAAGAAAGGCTATTACAATATTCCGGACTTCAAAGACGGCATGGGCGTCCATCTGGCAATCGGTTATCCGTTCTAAAAAACGGTTTCGAATATGCTTACGCTTCAAGAACGGCTCTTGGAGTTTCAAGACAGTTTCTTCTACGAGGAACCCCAAGTCCCATTCTCAACAATAGAATCCGCTTACAAACGGGCTGTTATATAATCGATTATGTCCAAGCACAGATTGGTTGTCTGATCGTTCACATCCAGTTCGGGATTCAGCTCGACCAGATCCATCGACTTGATCAGATTGGTGGATAGTATATGTTCGACGAAATCCTTGAACTCGTCCGGCATCAACCCTTCGCACACGCGTGTCCCTGTACCGGGTGCAAAGCGGGGATCGATACTGTCCACGTCTATGCTGAAATGGACATTCCGTATCTTCCGTTCCTTTAGCTTCCGTTTGATATCTTCGGCAACAAAACCGATACCCTTCAGGTGGATCATGTCCATCGTATAAACGCTTAACTGCTCACGCTCGATCAAAGCCTGCTCCCCTTCATCCAGGCTCCGGGTCCCGACCAGGAAGACATTCTGCGGGTTCACCTTATTGCCGGGCGCATAGATATTGACTAATTCTTCGCTCCCCATCCCCATCAAGGCGCTAAGCGGCATCCCATGAATATTGCCGCTGGGAGAAGTCTCGCTCGTATTGATGTCGCCATGCGCATCCAACCAGATGATACCGAAATCATCAAAGCTCTTTCCCACCCCTGACGCACTGCCCAACCCTAACGAATGATCTCCGCCTATCACCAAAGGGAAAGCCCCTCCGCGCAACGTGTCGTAGACCAGCTCTGCCAGGTTATTATTGACTTCGACAATCGCATCCAGATATTTCAAGCTCCGCCCTCTGGCAAACTTATCCGCCTCCGAAACCAAAGGAACATACAGATTACCCAGATCGAAGGCCCGATGTCCGTTTTTACGGATAATCCTCATCAGGCCCCGTTCACGCAGATGGTTCGGAGCGCGCTCCACACCTTCGCGGTCACACCCTAAATTGAGAGGTACTCCTATCACATTTATCTTCATAGGCAATCAAAATTGAGCGAACGTATCTTTAATAATGCCAATAGCCTCCATCATCTGATCCCGGTCAATGACCAACGGGGGAGTGAAACGGATGATATGGTCGTGCGTTGGCTTGGCTATCAATCCTTTTTCTTTCAGTGCCAAACAGATATCCCAGGCCGCTTTTCCACCTCGCGGCTCAGTGACAACAGCATTCAAAAGTCCTTTTCCACGCACCTGGCGGATCATCGGATTGTCGATCTTCTCCATTTCACTGCGGAAAAGGATACCCATTTCGAAAGCATTCTCCGAAAGATGCTCGTCACGCACCACCTCAAGGGCAGCTATCGCTACACGGGCAGCCAACGGGGTACCGCCATAGGCGGAACCATGTTCACCCGGAGCGATCGTCAACATGATCTCATCGTCGGCAAAGACCGCCGAGACAGGAGTGACACCTCCGGATAAAGCCTTACCTAAAATCAGTATGTCAGGATGGACATTCTCATAATCACAGGCAAGCAGTTTACCGGTGCGTCCGATACCCGTCTGGATCTCATCGGCGATAAAGAGGACGTTATGTTGCCGGCAGAGGTCATAACACTTACGCAAATACCCCTCGTCGGGGACGACCACGCCAGCCTCCCCTTGTATAGGTTCCAGCAAGAAACCGACTACGTCCGGATCGTTCAATGCCTCTTCCAATTCGGCCACATTATTATATTGCACTTTGATAAAACCAGGCGTATAAGGCCCGAAGTCCGCATACGAACTGGGATCGGTACTCATAGAAATGATCGTGATCGTCCGTCCGTGAAAGTTCTCGCTGCAGACGACGACCTTCGCATGTTCAGGGGTTATCCCCTTCACCCGGTATCCCCAGCGCCGCGCCAGCTTCAGAGCCGTTTCGACCGCCTCGGCTCCGGTGTTCATCGGCAACAGTTTGTCATACCCGAAGAACTTGCAGGCAAACTCCATGTACTCTCCTAAAATATCGGCATGGAAAGCACGCGACACTAGTGTCAACTGCTGTGCCTGGTCGGTAAGTGCCTTAATGATCTTCGGATGACAATGCCCTTGGCTCAGGGCGGAATAGCCGGACAGGAAATCAAAATATCGTTTTCCTTCCACGTCCCAAACATAAACACCTTCTCCCTTCTGGAGAACGACAGGCAGGGGATGATAGTTGTGCGCACCAAACTTCCCCTCACGGGTGATGTAATCTTCCGGTCTCATCTTCATTCAGATTTAAAATTAGCAGACTGTAAGCGTTTCTTACGTCCTTGTCCCAAAGATAAGAAATAAGGCTAACATTATGTCACCCAAAAGAGTATGTTAAGAAACATACGCCAGTGTCATTCCTTTCTGTCGGCATCGGACAGATGAATGCCGGTAGTAAAAGGAGTTTCACCGCTTACGTCTGCCTCCATCAGGGATAAAGTCGAGCCCCGAAAGGCTCTATTTAAGTGACAATCGCCATGCTACTATTGTCAAACTGCCTGCTCATAGACCTTTTGCCTTTAGTCGAAAACCTTTTCGCCCTTGGTCAAAAGCCCTTTCGACACAGGTCAAAAACCTTTTCGACTAAGGGCGAAAAGTAAAGGAGTGGTAGTAATGCTGTTAATACCTGTGTATTTGTTGATTAATTAATAATACAATATACATATTTGTAGATCACGTAACAAATAAAAAAACAGTAACTATGAAAAAGGAAAAATAAGTGCCCGGAGCTAATTCCCATCAATAAAAGCGGGCCATCCAAAGTTGTTGGACAGCCCGCATTACATCTGGCGTGTGATAATATATTTGATCTTGAGAATTAAAAGGGTTTGATAAAATTATTACTTTACTACTCTTTACTATTTACTAGTCTTTAATGCTACCGGTTTGAATAAAAAGACAAAAAGGATCAACAAGACGAACGAGAACAGGGTCGAGATGGCAAAGACGACAGGCCAATCACATTTATCCCCGTCACGGAAAAGGCCGATCAGCCAGCCATTCCAAAGCGTCCCGATCAGGAAGCCGATGCCCCACACCAGGAAGAAGAGCAAACCCTGTGCCTGTGCTTTCATTTCTTTTGGAGCCACATTGTCCGTATAGACCTGGCCACCGACAAAGAAGAGGCCGAAGATCAACCCGTGTACGATAATCCCGATATAATAGAACCATTGCAGACCGGTCTCCGCACCGATATAGAACGAAGCATACCGGACCACGAGAGCGATCATACCGAAGATCAAGGTATTCTTAATCCCCGACTTTATCAGTATAGAAGTGGTGATGACCAGGAAAAACATTTCGGCCAACTGCCCGAGGTTCAGCGTCACCGTTATATTCTGCACATGCTCGTCGGCGAGAATCATCGAACCATATACATGGTACAAGTTGAACGGGATGATAGCCAAGAACGTCAGAATCATAAAAACCCGGTAATTCTTATCCTTCATCAGGGAGAAAGCGCTGAAGCCGGTTATATCCATCACCGAGATACCGGCACTCTTATCGACCGAAGGCGGGGTGTGCGGCAGTCGCAAGTTCAGAAGCGCAGCCACGAAACAGACAGCGGCGCCGCAATACATCGGCAGGTTCGTATCATCGAAAGCGGATAAATGCATCACATGAAGGGCGATCACGCTGAAGATACCGGAAGCTACCCATCCTACCGAACCGAACATACGGATACGCGGAAACTGTTCCGAAGGCGTATGGCTCATGGCGATCGTACTGGTCAGGCTCTGTGTCGGCATATGGCAAAGCATGGCCAGCACGACACATGCCATAAGAGGAACAAATGATGTCTGCTGGGCAGCCAGAAGCAAAAAGGCACCTGTCAGTATATTCAATACAGCCAAGATCTTCTCTGCGGCAAAATAACGGTCGGCTATCGCGCCGATAAAAGAGGATGCCATCGCACCGATAGCCATCGCACTTAATACCAACGAGACTTGATACACTTCCAATTTAAGCGTATGGGAAAGATAAGCGGCTAAAGGAACCCACCAGACTGCACTCAGCATATACTGCATAAACATCATTGTGCAGAGTTGAACCTTCGTTCCGATTCCTTGTTTTGTAGTAAGAGTATTCATATTATTAGAATAAAAGGTTTTTTATTACCTGTGTTTCACATGGTACAAATGTATCGATTCCTCCACGGCCGGTTTGTTTGACCTTGTTGCAATCTTTTCCGTATTCATCTCATTCTCTGCCGTTATCACCCTTATTGAGATGATTTATGAAATCCGTGACACAATAAAAGGAAATCCATAATACATTTTTCAGTATCTTTCGCCCATAATAGCAAAGTCATATATGAAACATCTGAAGTTAATCTTATCCATCCTATTCATATTTTGTCTCACCCGGACATATGCAGACGACAGTAACTATCTTTTCCGCCATTATCAGGTCGAAAACGGACTCAGCGACAATATGGCCACTTGTTGCGTGCAGGACAGGAAAGGATATATCTGGATCGGGACACGCGACGGTCTGAACCGCTTCGACGGATATACGTTCAAAGTATTCCGTAACGACCCCGACGAAACCGAAACATTGGGAAGCAACTGGATCACATGCCTGGGGTGCGACATGAACGGCGACTTGTGGGTAGGGACGCTTTCGGGATTATATCAGTATGACGATGAAAAGGAATCGTTCCGGCACATTCCTTTCACAGCAGACAAAGGGATCGACATCTTCCAGTTCGACAAAGACAATAAACTATGGATACTGATGGACGGTAACCTGATCCGGTTCAATACGGAGGACAGCCAGTTCCGTATCTTCGCTCCGGAAGACAACCAAAGCTACACCTCTTTTTGCATTACCCGCGAAAACAGTATCTGGATCGGGAGTTCGGACGGGTTGATTTCATTGCTGAATCCGGAAGACGAGACGATGGAGTCCTATAATGTATTCGCCCACTCATCCCCGAACACGCCACGGAAACTTTCCATGTTATATCCCTCTCCTACGACTGATCGCATTTACATCGCTTTCGAGCATGACGACGTGAAGATATTCGATCCGGCCACACGCGACTACCAGGATCTGAACATTCAAAAGATCAACCAGCTTACGATCCTGATCAACAGCTTCCTCGAAAAAGACAAGGACGAATTGTGGATCGGGACAGACTCCGGCTTGTTTATCTATAAGGTCAACACCGGCGAGTGTACCCGTATCCGCCAGGACCCGTTGGACCCATACGCCTTATCGAGCCATTTTATCTCTGCATTCTGCCGAGACAGGGAGAACGGCATCTGGATTTGTTTCCACCAAAACGGCCTCAACTATTATTCCCCTTTCCGCCCTTTCCATGTGCATTATCCCTGGGACGGGCAGTATTCGATGAAAGGAGAAGTGATCCGCGATATCTGTACCGATATATACGGTAATATATGGGTCGGGACGGAAGATGCGGGCATCAACTGCTTGGAAAAGAAAACCGGGACATTCACCAACTACCAGCCGGTTCCGGGGGGAAACGGCTTGTCGCACACCAATATCCGAGGCTTGGCTGCATCAGGTGACCGGCTCTGGATCGGACACGTTATCCACGGCATCGACTTGATGGATATCAAGACGAGAAAGGTCATCAAGCATTACAACCTGCTGAAAGACTCGCTGACGGTAAAGAACAGCACCGTCCGCTGCATCAAAGTATTGCAGGAGGGACAAGTCTATGTCGGGACCGATGACGGTATCTATAAATATGACTTCCTGAACGACCGTTTCCTGTATGCCCCGCAATTTCCTCCTTTCGCAGTAAACTGCATTTACGAAGATCGCTTAGGAAGAATCTGGACCGGCATGTTCAACCGCAGTTTCTATTATAATCCGATCAGCAATACCGGCATGTATCTGCCGTACGACAAATTGAACACCCAGCGCCACAATTTCGTTAACGACGCCTGCGAGGACAAAGACGGCAATATGTGGTTTGCTACCGTAGAAGGGGTTATCAAATACGACTTCCAAACCGGCGAATCCCTACATTACACCGTCAAAAACGGTATGCCGAGCAATGTTGCTTTCCGCATCCTACCTGACGAAAACGAAACCTTATGGATCAGTACGGCCAACGGACTGGTCAGCCTGGAAACAGGAACCGGTAAGATCACGACCTACACGGAATCCCACGGACTCATCACTCGCCAATTCAACGATAACTCCGCCTTCAAAGACAACGAAGGGACTTTCTATTTCGGTTCGGTCAAAGGCTTTATCCATTTCAAGCCATCCGAAGTAATCCCGGCAGCCGAGAAGATGAACGTCCACTTGGGAAGCCTCGAAATCCAGAATGAAGCCGGAGAGAAACGCATCATCAACTCTTCCGCCGAATCAGAGGCTAAGAAGATCACGCTGACCTACAAGCAATCCACATTCAGCATCAACTTCTCCGCACTCAACTTCATCGCCCCTAAATCCATCCAGTATGCATACAGGATGGGAAATATGGACAAGGAATGGATTCCGATCGGAGAACGCAACACGGTCTATTTCGCTGAATTACATCCGGGCGACTACACCTTCGAGGTACGGGCTGCCAACCTGTCGAACAACTGGAGCGACACTCCGACACGACTGAATATTACCGTTTTGCCCCCTTGGTGGGCATCGACTCCGGCATATGCTTCTTATATTGTCGTCACTCTCGCCATCATCGTCGGCTTCTTCTGGTCTTGGCGCCGGAAAACCAAACGGGCAATGGCCTACAACATGCAGTTGTTCGAAGATCAGAAAGAGAAGGAACTGTATCAGGCCAAGATCGATTTCTTCATCAATATCGCTCATGAGATCCGTACGCCGCTCACCCTGATCAAGAACCCGCTCGAACGTCTCCTGAAATCCGACAAGATCGGGGAAAAAGAGAATAAGTCGCTTACGTTGATGGATAAAAATGTATCCCGCCTCCTGTCATTGGTCAACCAATTGTTGGACTTCCGCAAAACAGAGATAGAAGGATACCGCCTCAGTTTCGTCCGAACGGAGATCGTCTCGCTCCTAAACGATACAGCCAAGCGGTTCCAAGAATCGGCAACGGCACACAACCTGTTGCTGAACCTCGACTTGTCTTTGCCGGAATTGTACGTGTTCGTGGATAAAGAAGCGATCACAAAGATATTCAGCAACCTGTTTACAAACGCAATCAAATATGCATCCGGCAGCATCATTATACGCCTGCAACTTTCTCCCGATTATGAGACATTCACGATAGACTTTATCAACGATGGCACTCCTATCCCTGCAGAATTAAAGGAAAAAATATTCGAACCTTTCTTCCGGGTGAAAGAAGGCGCTACGGATAAACCGGGGACAGGGCTTGGATTGCCCTTGGCACGTTCATTGGCAGAGATGCACCACGGTAGCTTGCAGTTGGAGACTTTTGCCGACAGCCCATTCATGACGATGTTCCGCCTGACCTTGCCCGTCAAGCTGCCCGAATCCATCAAGCAGACAGAAGAAGAGGCTATAACGCAAACCGTACCTCAAAAAATAGAATTCGTCCACGACGAATCGCGCCCGACGATCCTGATCGTCGAAGACAATAAAGAAATGGCCGTTTTCATCGCCGATGAAGTCAACCAGTTATATAATGTAGAGATAGCCGGAAACGGAGCCGAAGCAATCACGTTATTAAAGAAACACAGCATTCAACTGATCATCAGCGACGTGATGATGCCTGTCATGGATGGCTTCGCCCTTTTGAAAGAGGTAAAGACGGAGATCGAATTCAGCCATATCCCGGTCATCCTGCTGACAGCCAAAAACACCATACAGTCACGCCTGGAAGGTCTGGAATTAGGAGCCGACGCTTACCTGGACAAACCCTTCTCCACCAACCTGCTGATGGCGCAGATTTCCAATCTGATCTCCAACCGCGACAATATACGCAAATTCTATTTCAACTCTCCTATAGCGAATATGAAATCGATGGCCTATACCAAAGCGGACGAAAGTTTTCTGGAAAAGCTGAACGAGATCATCAACGAGCATATCGGCAATCCAGCCTTAGATGTAAATATGATCGCAGACCTGATGCACCTGAGCCGCCCGACCTTGTACCGGAAAATCCGTGCCATCTCCGACCTGACTCCTAACGAGTTAATCAAGATAAGCCGTCTGAAAAAGGCTGCCGAGCTGTTGATACAGGGGAATATGAAGATCTATGAGATTTCGGAAGCTACAGGCTTCAGCTCCCAGTCTTATTTCTGGTCCGCCTTTATCAAGCAATTCGGTATGAGCCCGTCGAATTATGCGAAAGAGAATAAATAGAAAAAGGTGTGCCTAAACAAAATCCAACTTACTAACAGAAATAATTCAGGCCCGAATCACACGATGTGAAATCCGGGCCTGAAAGATCGTGATGAAACACGTTTGACCTTATTCCTGATTAGCAAAAAAATTCTTCAATGGATTCGTATACATTTCCAAGATTTTCGTACGCAAAAAAGCTTCATCCTTGTTCGGTAATACGATCTTATCCAACTGACCTTGCAGATAATCTTCAAACTGCTTTTTATCTTTCAGTCCATAATGTTCGCTGAAACGGCGTGTGCCTGTCAGCATATCATAGGCAACATAGTTGCAGGGATAAAAACGATAGTGCTTGTAAATCTCCTTATCGATAATGGAGGCGATAGCGGCGATCAACTCGTTCTTTTCCATATTCGGATCCAATTGCGCCAACTGATCGTTAATCGGCGACGTCAAGGTGAAATGAACACGTCCCTTGTTATTCAGGATACCGGTTTCCATGCTCAACAGGTCGTCACGCTGGCTCTTCACAAAGTCCGGATCATCGCGTTTCTGCTGAAACTCCTTTGCTTTCAGGAAATCGCACGGATCGAACTCGTACGAGATTGCAACCGGAAAAATATTCAATTCCATCAGGTTTGACAGGATATCCTTGTCGCCACTCATGTTCAGCATCTTCAAGATACTGCCCTGGGTACGATCATCCGAATCCTTGGCACGACCTTCACGTTGCGCGATCCAGATGGATTCTTTCGTCTCCGTGATCGTACGACGGATATAAGCGGAAAGGACTTTGCTCACTTCCAACATCTGCCGCACCGGGACATTGCGTTTCACGATGAAGCTATTGTTCAAACGGACCAGCGTTTCGATCCACGGACGGATCAACAAGTTATTACCAATAGCAACCTGTGTCATTCCATACCCTACATCATACAGCATGACGTTCAAAAAAGAGGCATCCAATACAATATCGCGGTGATTAGAAATAAAGGTACAAGGCTTTTTGTCCTTCGGCAAACGGCTACGACCGGAAATCGTCAGTGAGAAAGTGGTTTTATTTGCCACCATCATTACCGCTTCATATGCCAACTTCGCTTTGAAATCCTCCTTTGTCTTGAAGGAACGCATGGTTTCTGAAAACTCTTTCCAATTCACATCCGGATTTATATACCGAAAGGCCCGCTCAAAATCTTCGTTGGCTATCAGCGATTCGATCGCGTCTTTCACCTCGTCGTTATTCAGCGGACGGATATCGTCAAAATCATTAATAGGAACTTCCATATTTTTATAATTGACAATTGACAATGGACAATTGGCAATCGACAATTCGTTTCTCATATAATTGGCAATTGGCAATTGTTCATTGTCAATTAGTTAAACTCGTTTTCTATAATATCTGTCATCACATCTTTCATCTCCAAACCGGCAGCCCGTACCTGCTGTGGGATAAAACTGGTTGCCGTCATGCCAGGAGTCGTATTGACTTCGAGCAATTTTGGTTCACCGTCCGCCGGAATGATATAATCCACACGGATCAGACCTTTCGCCCCCAATATGTCGTAAATCCTCGATGTCTCGCGTTGCACCTTTTCCGTCAGTTCGGCTGAAACACGGGCGGGCGTGATTTCCTGTACCTGTCCGTTATACTTGGCGTCGAAATCGAAGAACTCGTTATCCGTTACGACTTCGGTGAGCGGGAACACCACCTCCTTATCGGCTGTCTTATAGCAACCGCATGTAACCTCGGTCCCGTCGATAAAACTTTCGATGACCACTTCCCGGCCTTCACTGAAAGCCTTGTCAATCGCCGGCTGGATAGCCGAGGCTTCTTTCACTTTCGTCACTCCGAAACTACTGCCGCCGTCGTTCGGCTTCACAAAGACCGGAAGCCCCAAACGACTGACCACTTCTTCGTCTGTCACAGTCTGTCCTTTAAACAAATGTATAGAACGGGCAATATCGACACCGAATCCCTTCAGATAATGATTGCAGGCAAACTTGTTGAATGTAAGTGCGCTTACAAACATACCACAAGAAGAATACGGCATTCCGATCATATCGAAATATCCTTGCAGACGTCCGTCTTCTCCCGGAGTTCCATGGATCGTAATATAGGCGAAATCAAAATGTCTGATCTCGCCGTTCTCACGGAAACTAAAATCATTCTTGTCTATTGGTGTGTGTTCCCCGCCGGGAAGTTTTACCGCCCATTCGTCTCTTTTTACGATGGCAATATATACATTATATTTGTCTTTATCAAGAAAAGAGAAGATTCCTTCCGCACTTTTTAATGAAATAACGATTTCAGAGGAATCGCCTCCAGCTACAATAGCAATGTTCCTTTTCATCATCTATAATTCTTTAGTATTTGCATATACGCGCCATTTATCGATCAACGCAGTCATGTCGGCAGGTATTTCGGAATCAAAAAACATTTCCTCGCCTGTAGTCGGATGAACAAAACCCAGCGTCTTGGCATGGAGTGCCTGCCGCGGGCAAATGGCGAAACAGTTATCGACAAACTGTTTATATTTAGAAGAGGTTGTTCCTTTCAGGATCTCGTTTCCGCCATAACGTTCGTCGTTGAATAGCGTATGCCCGATATATTTCATGTGGACACGTATCTGATGCGTACGTCCGGTTTCGAGACGGCATTTCACCAGCGTGACGTAGCCTAGACGTTCCAAAACAGAATAGTGGGTGACCGCCGTCTTTCCCTGGTCGCCTTCTGGGAAAACCGTCATCTGCATACGGTCACGCGGGTTACGGCCTATATTGCCTTCTATCCGTCCTTCGTCTTCACGCACGATCCCCCACACCAAGGCCCGATATTCCCGCTTGGTTGTCTTATGGAAGAATTGCATACTGAGGTGTGCTTTCGCTTCCGGCTTTTTGGCGACAACCAGCAGGCCGGATGTATCTTTATCGATACGATGGACGAGTCCCAGGGCAGGATCATTGGGATCGTAGGTAGGATCGTCTTTCAAATACCAAGCAAGGGCATTCACCAGCGTTCCGGTATAGTTTCCGTGTCCGGGATGTACGACCAACCCTGCCGGTTTGTCGACCACCAGCAGATCGTCATCTTCGTACACGATCTTTATAGGGATATTTTCAGGGAGAATCTCGAAAGTCCGCGGAGGTCGTGTCATCATAATTGTCACAACATCCTCCGGTTTCACCCGGTAATTGCTTTTCACCGGTTTGCCGTTTGCCATGATACAACCGGCATCG
>ENA-OPMG01001361-OPMG01001361.1-human-gut-metagenome-genome-assembly--contig:-NODE-1361-length-14981-cov-4.623409_pt1 | contig 14981 bp, 10 predicted proteins | sample MGYA00241522_ERZ501741 | MGnify/ENA primary metagenome ERZ501741 (study PRJEB25962, sample SAMEA2042616) | human gut metagenome | biome: human gut; feature: human-associated habitat; material: faeces...
GTATTTATCTGTGTTTGAGAAGCTTTCGTGTCGCTCATCTCTCGTGGCGACTTGATTATAATAGCACCTACCAGGTATTATGTCAACAACTTTTTTCATTTTTTTTGAATTTTTTTCAATTTTTTTGAAAACCCCCTAAAATACGGCATTTCTAAGCATTATAAATACTGATTTTGACAGCTATTGGACGATATTTGTTTATAAAATGCTTTTAATTAAGTCATTTTTTTCTTAATATCCCTTGCCACAATACCAACCATAGTACAAAATCCATTTAGTTATAGGTATAAAAATACCGGTTTCCAGTTGTTAGTTTTAACCTCTAACTCCGAAAACCAGTATATCAATAATATCTGTTAATAAAACAACACCAATGTGATATTAGAAGCTGTGGCCTCCGCCACCTCCGCCTCCACCACCTGACGAACCACCGGAAGACGAGCCCCCTGATGAGCCTCCTGAAGAGCTGCTGCCTGAGTCTGTCTGTACTGGTGAATATGTCCTGGTCTGATAACGGTATGTAACCTGACAATTATTAATAGCCTTTCCAGCAAATATACCTTTCATTATATCTTTTCTTGATGGTGCCTTCTTCCTTAAATATAGTCTTACAATTCCATAATTAATAATTAATGCCGCTACAACAGCAAGAAGTGCATTGCTTATATACTTCATTGGTTGTGATATTCTTCTGCCTTTAAGAAGTGCAAGTTCCTGCTCATACACCTTATATGCACACATATAATAGTCTTTTGATGAAGCATATCTGTATACATTATCAGTTATTGTATCTGCGTATGAGCTTGTAACTGTACTGTATATCTTACCATTGCTATGTATCCAGATATTACGGTTATACATATCAATTATAAATATCGTCCCACTATCAGTGCCATATTTTTCCCTGTACAGGCTTCTTACATAACTTTCAGTAGTGGTGCTGTTGGTATCTATAGTCTTTAGCATTACATTACCATACACTGTTATCTGTTTCATAATGTCTAACAATGAAGAATAATTACTCTCATCTATAATGTCTGCGTCATCTTCTATAACAGCCTCATATCCTGTATCAACATTATTATATTGATACTTCTCTTCATCAGCTTTTACCTGTAGTAAAGAAGAAGCCGCAAATACTAATAGCAATAGAACAACTGCTGTTAACGCCATAACTGCGTGAATACATCTATGTATGTCTTTAACAGTATATTTTCTATCTATAGCACATATAATACTTCTATTATGCATTATCATCACCTCCACTATAATTATCAAACTGTGGAAGCTTTCTAGTTGCAAGAACATTGTAATATCTGATTAAATCCATAATAGTATACATTATTGCAATTAATTCAGCTATAACAGCACCATAGTAATATAGATCCGATACAGGATTAATCCACAGCACTACCGAGGCTATTGCCATCGCTGCAAGTGAACCTATATTACCTGATATCTTCTTATTAGTTATCATTTTAAACGTCTTATGATTAACAAGAGTAAGCACTATACCTGTTATAAGACATATAACACTTATAGAAAATCCCGCCCCAATATCTCCAGAGCCATAGAATATAGACATCATCTGAAGATAGACATACAACATAGGAAATACACAACACACCAATGAAATTATCATAGTTACCACTGCCATATTAGTTCTTGTTGTTCTTCTTTTATTCTTACGTCCATATGACCTTGCTTCACGCCTGCCTTTGTCTATAACATCAGCTATATCGCCTGCAAGCTGGTCTTCACGCTTACGCCTTGCCCCTGGTGATTCATTGGCATTAATAGCTGAACCTGCATACATTCTGCCCTTGTCATCTAACTGCTGGTCTTTCTTGTATATTTTCTTTAATTCTAATACATAAAGAATTATTGTAAATAATGCTATAATCGATGCAATCCCCAATGTAGTCTTAGGTCTTAATGTAAATGAACTGTTAAGCATTAAAAATATAGGTATTGCAAGAATAACCGAACCTATAAAATACCTCATAAGTGATACTGGCAGATCTGCTGCCACCTTCCCTGTCTGTCCATTAACTGTCGCATATGCAACTCTGTCTTTATTACGGTATGATAAGAACCACACCGGAAACATTGTTCTATCCTGTGCTACTACCTTTGTCGAAAGTCTTCCCTCAATATCCCCCTGATAATTATCAAGTTGCACTGACCCAAGATGTGCTGACCTTTTGACATAGGAATATGTCTCGTCAACAGCTACATTTTTCGCATCAGCCCTGTATACATCCGGTGCAACATCTGCTGTATCTGCATAGAATCCACTAAGCATTGATGGAGTAAATGGATTCATATTCTTAACGTCATATGGTGCTATCGCCTCACTTATACTGTCATCAAATGACGACGAAGCATCATATGACAGACCCTTATACTGGCAATCCAAATCGCCAGTTATATCATAATAGTCTGTATAAATGTAATCTCCCCGTCTATGGCTTTTAGAACCGCTTAGGCACATTGGTCCTTTCTGGGTTATATAATACGTCCAATAAGGCATATATATACCTCTGAAACCATCTATAAACTTCTCATCTTTTAATTCCTTAGGGGCAAACCACGCGTGGCGTACCATTTTCTTATAAGCCTGCTTACAATCTTCCTTAGTCTTGGAAAACGGTATTATATATCCTGGTCTTTGCTGTTTTGATACTCTGCTTGTTAGAATTGTTGATGCTCCACAAAAGCTGCAAAAATTAGCTGCAGTATTATCAGTACTTAATATCTCTCCACCACAGTTAGGACATTTGAATACCGTAACGTCATATTCCTGACTTTCCTCCGCATCCTGTTCCTTACTGATTGCATACGGGTCATACTTCGCACCACAATGGTCACACATCAACTGCTGTGATGGTATCTCAAAGACTAATCTTCCACCACAGCCCGGACACTGATACATATATTAATCCTCCCTCATATAATAATATGTAATTACAAAATCCGATTACCTGAATACAGCTACATCAAGGCATTCTTAGCCTTATCTGTAATCTCTCTCTGATATGCAATTTCGTTCTCGATATTTCTTGCAACCTCATTAGCAGTGTATGCCGCATCTACAACTTTATTAAGCACATTACCAATCTCATCTGCCTTTTCTTTCTGCTGGTTAGAATTCTCATATATGTTCTTCATAGAGCCAACTGTCTTATCAACTGACTGCTGTACCATATTGATTGTATCTGTAATCTCCTTTGATGACTTGGCCGACTGTGCAGCAAGATTCCTCACCTCACTTGCAACAACTGCAAAGCCTCTTCCGTGCTCACCTGCTCTTGCAGCCTCAATAGAAGCATTAAGCGAAAGTATATTGGTTCTGCTTGATATTGATGCTATAACGCCTGCAAACTGTTCAATGTCTTTAGAAAGCTTTTCAAGTTCTTTAATTCTTGCCGCTGATTCTTCTGCTATCTCATTAAGTTCAGTTATCATCTTAAGAATTTCCTCAACACTTGAAATACTCTCTTTCACGAGATTAAGTGATGTATCTGATGAATTAATTACATCAAAAGCATCTTTTTCTAACTGCTCCTGTGATGAATCCAATCCTTCAAGAATTCCTGACAGGTCGCTTACTAATTTACTGTTATCCATATTCTTCCTCCAAATATGTATATTATTCTTGTATATTTATATTAAGTCAATTGCTTCGTTAACATTATGTATACCAATAAGATTAATTTTATCATTATTTTTAATATTTTTCAAGCATACATATGGTAATATGCAGGTTGTGAACCCTAGCTTAACAGCTTCATTCACCCTCTGCTGTGCCTGTGTTACGGCTCTTACCTCGCCTGACAATCCGACTTCACCAAATATAACTGTTCTGCTGTCAACTTCTTTATTCTTAAAACTACTGACAAGTGCTATAACTATCCCTAAATCAAGTGCTGGTTCAGATACCTTTATTCCACCTGCCACATTAAGATAGGCATCGCTTGAGGACATTCTCATTCCCGCCCTTTTTTCAAGGACTGCCATCAACAGATTAACCCTGTTATAATCCGTTCCCGCAGCAGTACGCCTTGGCATACCAAAGTTAGAGTCACACACAAGTGCCTGAACCTCAACCATAAGAGGTCGCGTACCTTCAATAAGACATACTACAACTGAGCCTGACGCCCCTTCTGGTCTTCCAGACAACATATACTCCGATGGATTGGCGACCTCACTTAAACCGTCCTGCCTCATCTCGAACACCCCAATTTCATTGGTAGACCCAAATCTGTTCTTTACACTTCTTAATATTCTGTATGAAGCATATCTGTCCCCTTCAAAATAAAGCACTGTATCAACCATATGCTCAAGCACTCTTGGCCCTGCAACAACACCTTCCTTGGTAACGTGTCCTACAATAAATATCGTTATATTAAGTCCCTTGGCTAACTGCATAAGAATAGATGTACTTTCCCTTACCTGTGACACACTTCCAGGTGCCGCAGATATTTCTTCCCTGTACATAGTCTGTATAGAGTCAATTATAACCACCTGTGGCATTTCTTTTTTTAGAACCTCTTCTATAATATCAAGATTAGTCTCGCAGAACGTCTTAAGGTTATCGTTACATCCACCTATCCTTTCAGCTCTTAGCTTAATCTGTCTTAACGACTCCTCTCCGGATATATACAGCACCTTATTGCCTGCATCTGATAGGTAATAGCACATCTGTAACAAAAGTGTTGACTTTCCAATACCGGGATCTCCACCTACAAGCACCAGTGAACCCTGCACAATTCCACCACCAAGAACTCTGTCGAGTTCGCCTATTCCTGTTGATGTTCTCTCCTTCTCTTCAGAATTAATCTCTTTTAAGCTCACCGGATGGTTATCCTTATAGGTGCTTTCTTTCCTGACTGCTGATATACCCTTAACCGATGACTTAGATGCTATTGGTTCTTCAACAAATGTATTCCACGCCTTGCACGCCGGACACTGCCCGAACCATTTTGCTGACTCATATCCACACTCACTGCAAAAAAATGCCGTATTTTTTGCTTTTGCCACTTCTCTTCTCCTCTCTTTCTGATACCAAATATAAAAAAGCTGCACCCCGCATTGGTCTATATATGACTTTATGCCAGGCACAGCATTTATTAAAATTTACAATTATGACACCTGTTAATGTTAAAGATTGTAGTATTATTATGCTTTAACAACTTCTACACTAACACTCTTACCTTCTTCAAGGCTTACTGAAAGTACAATCTTGCCACCCATATTAGTAGCCATAGTTCCCTCAGATACTCCATTGATTGTTACATTATAAGAAGCGCCTTCTTCAAGCTCAACTGTTATCTGTGCATCATCGCTTCCTTCCACCGTAAATGATAAGCCTGTATCTGCAGCCTTAAAATTCATAACAGCTGTTCCAGGAACAGATTCATATACAAATGAACCATTGCGTTCAAGCTTCGTAATCTCCTTAAATGTCTTTACCTTGTAAGAATCTCCACAATGTTCAAAATCTGATAACTTTGACTTAGTATCCAGCTTATAATTACCAAAGCTAAGAGTTCCATCCTTCTCTGAACGAATTAACTCATTAATTACTGGCATATTATTGTCCTCCTATGTTTTATTACGAATATCTATACACACATTATACAACATAATGTACAATGACGCTAGTATTTTAGTAGTATTATTTGTGAATATTTCTATTATGACCTCGTTTGCAGCTAAAGTTCAGTTTACCATCCTTAACTGTTACCAATACTTTGTTGCCAGCCTTTATACTGCCTTCAAGTATCTTCTCTGCCATAACATCTTCTATTTCATTCTGTATTGTTCTTCTTAATGGACGTGCTCCATATTTAGAATCGTAGCCCTTATCAACAATATAAGCCTTAGCCTCATCATCAAGTTCAACCGAAAGACTCATCTGCTCCATAATTCTGTTATTAACGGTTCTCATCATAATATCAACAATCTGTCCAATCTGTTCTTTCTTAAGCATATGGAATACAATTATGTCATCAATTCTGTTAATGAATTCCGGACGGAATATTCTCTTAACTTCTTCCATTACTTTGCTCTTCATATCTTCGTGCTCTTTTTCCTCTGATGTTTCCGAAGTAAATCCTAAAGATTTAGGTGCTACAATATTCTCCGCACCTGCATTGGAAGTCATAATAATAACTGTATTCTTAAAGTCTACAACCCTGCCTGTTGAGTCTGTTATATGTCCGTCATCAAGCACCTGTAAAAGTACATTGAATACATCAGGATGGGCTTTTTCAACCTCATCAAAAAGTACAACCGAATAAGGATTTCTTCTTACTTTCTCACTTAACTGTCCACCCTCATCATATCCTACATATCCCGGAGGTGAGCCGATAAGCTTAGACACCGTATGCTTTTCCATATACTCAGACATATCAACTCTTATAAGGGAATTATCCGTTCCAAACATACAGTCAGCAAGTGCCTTTGAAAGTTCTGTCTTACCTACACCTGTAGGCCCTAAGAATAAGAATGAGCCTATTGGCCTGTTAGGGTCTTTTAAACCTACCCTGCCTCGTCTTATAGCCTTAGCTACTGCTGTAACTGCCTCATCCTGTCCTATAACCCTGTTATGAAGCATTTTCTCCAAATTCATAAGCTTCTCTGATTCAGCTTCTGCTATCTTGGCAACCGGAATCTTAGTCCACATGGACACTGTCTTTGCTATCTGTTCTTCATCAACAGTAAGGTCACTGCCATCTATGCTCTCCTGCCAGCTTGTGCGAAGCTTCTCAAGCCTGTTCTTCTTTCTTGTCTGCTGTTTCTTAAGCTCTGCCGCTTCATCATACTTCTCTGACTTAATAGCCTGCTCTTTCTTAACTGAAAGTTCATCTATCTGTGTTTCAAGCTTCTTGATATCCTTTGGCACAACAAATGCTTCAAGCCTTGTTCTTGAAGAAGCCTCATCTATAAGGTCAATTGCCTTATCTGGAAGAAATCTGTCATTAATATATCTCTTAGAAAGCTTAACCGCCGCTCTTACAGCATCATCTGTAATAACTACATTATGATGTTCCTCATACTTAGGTCTAAGCCCTATAAGTATATCTATTGCCTCATCTTCTGTTGGTTCTTCCACCTTAACCGGCTGAAATCTTCTTTCTAATGCCGCATCTTTTTCTATATGCTTTCTGTATTCTTCTAAAGTTGTAGCACCTATAAGCTGGATTTCTCCTCTTGCAAGCGATGGCTTAAGAATGTTAGAAGCATCTATGGCTCCTTCTGCACCACCAGCACCAATAATTGTGTGAATTTCATCTAAGAATAATAAAATGTTGCCTGCATTTCTTACTTCTGCAATTACCCTTTTAATTCTTTCTTCAAATTCACCTCTGTATTTAGAACCAGCCACCATACCTGATAAATCAAGTGTAACTAATCTCTTATCCTTAATAGTTGATGGAACTTCGCCTTCAACTATTCTTAATGCAAGGCCCTCAACAACTGCGGTCTTACCTACACCGGGCTCGCCGATAAGGCACGGATTATTCTTTGTTCTTCTTGATAATATCTGGATAACTCTCTGGATTTCCTCTTCCCTGCCTATAACAGGGTCAAGCTTTTTATTACGGGCAAGCTCTGTTAAATCCCTGCTGTACTGGTCTAACATGGTTGTTGCCTTTTTATCCTTAGCTTTAATTCTGCCATTCTGAAAATCTTCTTTAAGACGTGATACATCTTCGCCCATTCCCTCTAATAACTCTGTATATATCTTCTTAATTGATACACCCATTGTATTAAGAAGTCTTGAGGCAACACTTTCAGTTTCCTTCATAATGGCAATAAGAATATGTTCTGTACCTACTTTATCAGCTTTAAATCTTGCAGCTTCCTCTATTGAGTTAGTAAGAATCTTACGGACTCTTGGAGTATAGCCTGCCGGTTCTTTAACACTTACCGCATTATCCGGTGCAATAAGCTGATATATAAGATTAAGCACTTTAGTTTCTGTTACATCATTGTTCTGTAAAACCTTGTATGCAAGGCTGTCTTCAACCTGTATAAGTCCTAAAAGCAAATGTTCAGACCCAATATAGCTGTGTCCATTAACCGCAGCAGCAAATGCAGCCTGTTCCAATACTTTTTTGGCTTTATCTGTAAACTTATCCTGCACTTTATTTCCTCTCTTTCCTGATTATATGATGTTGTGGTCAAAAGCCCCCAACTATGATACCTACGAATTGTTCCGTGCTTTGCACTCTCTGATATATCCAGACTATTTTGTAATAATACCATTTATCAGAATACATCTTTAAACTTCTTCATAAGAAGAACATATGGTCCAAAATATGTGATTGCTGCAACACACAATGCCACAAGCACTGATATTGTATTAGACATTGTAATATTATTAATTATATTATATGTCAAAAGTGTACATATACCCATTAATGCTGAACATATAACCGGCTTTGCAAATATTGATATAACAGGAAGCCTGTATCCTTCATCTCTATACAATGCTATAAGATTAAGCACAAATATAATAACAGGGAATGAAGCATTACCTATTACAAGTGAGAATATGCCAAGATTAGTAAATTCCAGCAATACAAGCACAAGTATTATATGGACAACTAATGATATAAATGAATTAATCATAGGAGTCTTAACTCTGTCTACTGCCTGAAGTGCTGAGCTTGTAACTGTTGATAATGTATAAAACACAATGGCTATAGCACCTATTTTTAACATAAGCCCGCCCTGTACACTATCATATCTTGAAAATAGCAGTTTAATAATAGGCTCACCTATCACAAAAAATCCAACAAATGATGGTACCGCTATAAACATATTAGTCTTAAGAGTCTTTGTTATCTTTGAATATATACTGTCATAATCGTCTTCTGTATAAGATGCTACAATACTTGGAAGCATCGAGGCTGATAACGCTGTCGCTATACCCTGTGGTATACTTATAAGCAGTGTATAACTTGAACCAAAGTTACCAAGATCCATTGATATATTTTTAGATATATTTCTTGTCATCATTATATTGCTAAACATTACATCATCTATTAAGGCACTAATCTGATAAAATGTCTGGCTTAATATAATAGGAACCATTGTAATTATAATTGTCTTATAAATGTACCTGTTAGTATCCTGCCTTGTAACACTCTTATCTTTAGCAACCATACGCATAAATGTAGGTCTGTATATAAGATACAGAAATATAAAGAATACAAGTGCCGTAAGAGCACCCATAGCTGTACCAAGTGTACTTCCTGCCGCTCCATAAGCAGAAGCATTAGAAGCACTACTGTATGCTTTCATAAGCATATAGCCTGCAGCTATACTAACACCTGCATTGACAAGCTGTTCTATAATCTGTGAAACAGCCGTTGGAATCATAGTTCCCTGTCCCTGAAAGAAACCTCTTAATACACCTAATAATGCAACTATAAATATGGTTGGGGCTAATACTCTTAATGGTATTGCAAGACCAGGTACACCCCCGCCATATATAACATTTTCTATAAAATCAGCACCAAAGTATACAAGCAGTGCCGCAACACCACCAGTAAACGCACCGACTGTCAGCGAACATCTTAATACCTTCGCAGCATTCTTATATCTTCTTTTAGTAAACCTTGCAGAAATCAGCTTTGAAACAGCCATCGGAAGTCCATATGATGACAGCACAAGTATTATGTTATATACATTATATGCCGTTACATATATACCATTACCTTCACTTCCAATTATATTAAGCACCGGAATCCTATAAACCATTCCAATTATTCTTACAAAAATTCCAGCCATAGCAAGTATGGAACCATGTAATATAAAATTGCGCTTATTATCCTGTGACATAACTTTCTCCATTCCTGCGCTGACAGCGCATTGTTATTTCCTGCTATATATGTCTGTTGTTTATAATTATCTTATCTATAATTATCTTATAGAAAAATCAGCTAACATCCACTTGTCATTCTGCTTAACAAACACGTATGTTAAAGAAATATTGTATGTTGTGCTTCCTGATGACCATTTTACATTAAGATTGTAATCTACATCACACGAATAACAGTCATCTGAATATTTTCTAAAGTTACTTACATTCTCGTCAGTAATATCATATGTAAAAGTTCTTCCTATCAGATATACATCGATAGCCGGAATATCACTCATATATTCCTTGGCATTACCAATCATATAGCTTGAAAGAGTACTTAAGCTTCCTCTGTTAATCATATATTTGCCGTAATTCTCAGCAACTGTTAATATATGGCTCTTCTCGCTTGAAAGAAGCTCATCATCTGATGGATAATATGCCTCATATCCATCTTTAACATATTCAGTATCAAGCTCTTTGCCATTATAGGTAACCTTAACCTCTGGCTTGGCAAACATTCCGTTAATATTGTATACATCATCAACTGGTGTAGTAACATAATCTCCAACATGCTTGCAAAGGCTTACATCTGCCTCACCTGTAATATAATCAGATGAAACATTAACTCCGTTAATTGTCACTTCACTATTCTTAGGTGCTGTAATTTTAACTGAATGTTCTGTATTCTTAGTCTTAGAGTCTACATTAAAATCTATAGAAGCTAACTTCCACTCTGTGAACTTATGAGCGTTCTTTTTCTTCTCTGTAAGAGTAACATTGGCTATCTTCTTATCATCAGCATAAAGAATATATACCGGATTGTTCTCTGTATATTCTCCTGCCTTCTTCTTATAGCTTACTTCCTTATCGGCAAATGTATCCTTAAAATAATCTGATACAATATCTTCTGTCTCGAACTCTCCAAGGATACCTGCATCCTTAATCCATTTGCCTACATTCCCTGCTTCAATATGTGATACAAGCTTATCCATAGTATTGGCTGGCCTGCCCGCCTCGTAATCCTTTAACAACCCGTATAAAAGCACTAACGCAACAGCAATAATTACTACCAGCGCAGAGGCATATATCACAAGAAACTTCTTAAATCCCGATAATTTCTTAAAAAAATTCTTCTTTCCACTATTATTATTCTCTGACATTCTTCTCATCTCCGTGTAATTATTTAATCAAAAATGCTGTTGGAAGTGTTCTTGGTCCTGTTGGTGAATATGGTTTATTAATAACCTCGCCATTATAATACATCTGTGTAGATGTACCACCGTCCATAGCTGACGCATTTACAGCGCCGTACTGAAGCATAATATCCTGTAAATCTGAGAACGATGCACCAAGGCTTGTAGCCTGTCTTCCATCTACGACAAGAAGAAGAATAGCTCCGTCAGCTCTCTGTCCTATTGCTGTTCGTGGATTAAGTCCTCCACCAACACCATCAACGTCCTGTGGTTCACCGTTAATTATAAGAAATGGACCTATATCACTGCTTACATTGACACAATCTCTTATTCCAAGCTCTACAGCCTTAGCTGATGTCATATTACCCATTACAAGCTTATTATCAAATGTTATTCCTGTAACGTGGTACATTGTAGATGAATCACCCTTTAATATATTGCCATCTACCATAACAAGTCCGATTGGCATAGCTGTCTGTGGTGTTGAGTCAACGAATTCTCCACCATTGATACCTGCTAGTGCATCATATCTCTGTGCTATCTCAGCAACTGTCCAGCCCTTTTCAAGCTTGAATTCTGGTACTGTTCCTACAAATAATCTTGAAGGATCTTTGACAATCATAAGCTTACCGCTATATGTTCCAGCCTTTACATCAACAACATAAAGGTCTTCTTCATCACTAGATGAATCCTGTCCGATTACAACAAGGCTTGAATCAGTTATATCAGTAGTATCCTTAACTGAATTCTCCTCTTTAATCATATCAATCTCTTCCTGTGAACAGAACCAGTTAGCCATAAAACCAAGCTCTCCTGTCTCCTGAAGCGATAATATAAACTGCTTCTTAGCAAATGTAGAAGGTCCCCACGCAAGCATAGCCATAACAAGATAAAGACCAACTACAAGAATTACGATAGTAGTTAAAAGCGTAGCTCCAACTCTTCCTAGCCACTTAAGTACGTTATTCTTCATTATTATCCTCATTTCTATTGATGTAATTCGTGTCTAATTATTTAAACACCCATTTTTTCTGTATGTTGTAGCTTATTACAAATAAGCATAAATCAACAATTATCTTTGTAAATGCGACAGCCACACTGCCAAGCACTAATAATCTTGTAAAGATGTATACAAGAAGATATGATGCCATAAGCTGACACGCCCATAATATGTAATATCTGACCATAGATGACTTGACATCTTTGTCTGATTTAAACACAAGACGTCTGTTCATCGTGAAATTAAATATTGACGATATAATTCTTGCGGCTACCGTACTAAATAACAGTCTTATTGATATTGTAAACGCAAAAAGAAAAAATTCAAGTAAATTAAATATTAAATTATCTATAACCCACGATGCCAATGAGCTTAATATATATTTAACAACTGTTGGTGAAAATGAATACTTGAATATAACCTTATATATCTTTATTGAGTCCTTAACCGGATTAAAATGTGTTGATGCATTATCTTCTATATACACTGTCTCAATTGGCACTTCCATAAATTGAATATCCGACTTCTTAAATTCAAGCAGCATAGTTGTTTCATACTCGAATCTCTCACCCTCAATATTACAAAATGTATCAAGATAACGGTATGGAATAGCCCTCAAACCAGTCTGTGTATCTGAAATATTAAGTCCACACATAACTTTGAATACCATACTTGTCATATTGTTACCAAACCGGCTCTTAAACGGAACATCTTCTCCATCAAAACGTCTTACTCCAAGAACAACCTTGTCATTCTTTACCATAGCCTCACAACAGTTATATATATCATCTGCCCTATGCTGGTTATCTCCATCTACTGTTACAACGCCATCATATCCCTGTCTGTTCTTAAGGCAGTATTCAAATGCCGTCTTTAAGCCTCTGCCCTTACCCTTATTAACCTCATGGGTAAGTATTGTACACTGGCTATAACTGCCAACCTTCTCAAATGGCCATAAATGTGCCGAATCACTTCCATCATTAACAATTATAATATCTTCGAATCCCTTCTTAACAAGTGAATCAACAACACTTACAAGCTTATCATCAGGGTTAAGTGATGGGATAATTACTGATATTTTCATAATAATCTCCATTCTTATGTCCAAACCAAGGACAATATCTGCACGATTAGTATGTACACTGGCACATACTATTGTCTTATATAACAGACTACTTCGTAGCCACTTATGTGTTAAATAACAACACAAACTTAATGATATAATAATTTTAAAAATATTGCAATATTCACGAAAAAATAAGTAACACAAACAAGCCCTGCCACATATTATTGTATTGTAAATGTTTTATCGGAGGATTATTTATGAGTGATTTAGCAGCAACTAACTGTGGCGGATGTAATGGATGTGGAGATTGCGGATGTGGCAACAACATCATCTGGCTCATAATTCTTTTACTTCTATTTGACGGAAATGGCTACGGCTGTGGTAATGGCTGTGGCAACAATAACTGCATCTGGCTCATCTGCCTTTTATGCTTATGTGGCTGCGATGGCGGTAATGCATTAGGCTTTGGTGGCTGTAACAATGGCTGTGGCTGCAACAACGGCTGTGGCTGCTAATAGCGGCTGACTCCCAGCAATGATTATATCTGCTAATAACTGCTATAAAATATAACATTTTATATACAGTTGCAGAATAAAAGCAATTATCAACATCAGTTGCTGATATTATCTTTTATGTCTATTTAATGAGGCTGTATTCCGTCATTTTAAATTCTACGGATACAGCCTCATATCTTGGTATTTTAATGAATATACTAAAACAAGTCTATTAGACACACATTATATATTGCGTTTGTCGCAGGAATCGAGGATTGAATGGCGAAACAATTACCTGTTACTGAATTTGATATTCTTACCCTACCCGACTACCTTCAATTATTTAAAGCCCTCATTCCTTTTATGGAATACGGTATGCAAAAAAAGCTCTCTATGCTTATAAGGGCAAATGAATTAAAACACACATTAAGCTTCTACAACTCTCCCTATAGCTGTAACACATTTAAAACATGTAGTAATAGCTCAGGAATAAATGCTAACACTTCCTTGAATGATATATTAAATAATGAAGCTATTATGAAAACCATTATGGCTTACTGCCCAGACAACATTGAACAGTTAATAAACACTTACCGGAACTTTTCCAAAATGTCTGATATGTTAGGCATGATGGATATGTTTAATAATGCCTCAGGGGATAACAGCTTTAATAATGTTAATTCAAGCGGTTTTAACAATGCCAGTTCTAATGAATTTAACAATAATAATTCTAATGATAATTCTGAATTTAGTAATTTTAATAATAACACTGGCTCTGGTGGATTTAACAATATAAACATTAATAATATACTTAATTCTTCGCAGAAGGATATGTACAATGAATATATTAAACAGCTTGATAAGCTGGACTTTAATGATGGCAATAATTATGGAAGTTCCAATAATAATTAACTGTTATAAATGACTTTTGTCTTACATATTTATATTTGTAATTATTATTCTCAATCAGAAATGGAGATTTATATGTCAGAAAATGATTTTCGCAAACAACTGCTTTTAAATGAATTCAAAACTCTTTCCAAAGGTAAGAATAAAGAAGAAATCGTTCCGCTTATATTTGCATTAAGCCAGAAGGCTAAGCAGGCAGGAATACAGTTTACAAGACAGGATTGCGAGCTTATATATAAGCAGATTGTGCCTGGTGGTAATCCGCCGGAAGGGTGATATTGGATACCTTGAAATGTAGATTTTCTATTACTTTCTTATAAAAATGTCATACGAACGACAATAAGCCGAGGGTGGCAACACAGGGGCAGTGCCTTGGTCACCAAAAAGGCGAATTGGCTGTTTCTAAGACTTTCCTTTTAAGTATGACCAAAACACTGCC
>ENA-OPMG01001376-OPMG01001376.1-human-gut-metagenome-genome-assembly--contig:-NODE-1376-length-14839-cov-4.123782_pt1 | contig 14839 bp, 14 predicted proteins | sample MGYA00241522_ERZ501741 | MGnify/ENA primary metagenome ERZ501741 (study PRJEB25962, sample SAMEA2042616) | human gut metagenome | biome: human gut; feature: human-associated habitat; material: faeces...
CTGATGCCAACCACACCAGCCAGTGAGTGTCAGCTCACCTACGAAGTATTCGGCGATGGAAAAGTGAAGACAACTTTAACTTATGATCCTGTAAAAGAACTTGGTGATATGCCGGAATTTGGGGTGATTTTCAAATTCAATGCAGATTACGATAATGTTCAGTGGTATGGACTGGGCGAAGCTGAGACCTATGCAGATCGCAAAAAAGGTGCAAAACTGGGCATTTACCAGAATAAAGTTGTGGACAACATAGCAAGATACATGGTACCACAGGAATGTGGAGCAAAAGAGGAAGTACGCTGGGCGAAAGTCACAGATCGCAAGGGCAGAGGAATGTACTTTGAAATGGATGGAGAATCAATGATGTTCTCTGCACTTCCATACACTCCACATGAGATGGAAAATGCCGTGCATCCATATGAACTCCCACAGATTCATTACACAGTAGTACGCGTAGCCAAAGGCCAGATGGGAATTGGCGGCGACGACAGCTGGGGAGCATATACCCATCCGGAATATCTGTTAAATGCAAATGGAAAGATGGAATTCTCCTTTAGTTTTAAAGGGATTTAATACAGTTTATTTAAAAAGCCATTTTCAGTCAGAAGGTGGCTTTTTAAATAATACAAATAACATTTATTGAAAATAAATTCTTCGCGATGTATGATTATAGAGAAAGAGTAAATCAAGGGAATCGTAATAATGGCTACTATACGAAAAGGGGAAATTATCTTATGTATCAGGCAGATGAAAAACGTTATGAAACTATGAAATACCACCGCTGTGGTGCCAGTGGGCTGATGCTGCCGGAGTTATCTCTGGGGTTATGGCATAATTTCGGAGATACCGGTGTTTATGAGAATATGAAGCAGATGTGCTTCACAGCATTTGACAATGGAATCACTCATTTTGACCTTGCAAACAACTATGGCCCACAGCCTGGAAGTGCGGAGGCAAATTTTGGAAAAATCCTGAGAGAGGAATTTTCTGCATACAGAGATGAGCTGATTATCAGTACAAAGGCCGGTTACGACATGTGGCCGGGACCTTATGGAAACTGGGGAAGCCGCAAGTATCTGATCGCCAGTCTTGACCAGAGCCTGAAACGTCTTGGTCTGGATTATGTAGATATCTTCTATCATCACAGAATGGACCCTGAGACACCGCTTGAGGAGACAATGGGAGCACTCGACCAGATAGTAAGAAGCGGAAAAGCACTCTATGTCGGACTGTCAAATTATGATGGCGAGACCATGAAGAGAGCCTGCGAGATTCTGACTGATTTGAAATGTCCGTTTATCATCAATCAGAATTCATACAATATCTTCAACCGTACAATAGAGCAAAACGGCTTGAAGCAGGCTGCAAGAGAGTGCCAAAAGGGTATCATCTCATTCAGTCCGCTCGCACAGGGCATGCTCACGGACCGTTACTTAAACGGCATTCCGGAGGATAGCCGTATAAAGACAGACGGACGCTTTTTAAATCAGGAAAAGCTCGCTCCACACATCGAGCAGATTAAGAAGCTAAACGATATAGCCACAAAACGTGGTGAGACACTAGCACAGATGGCACTCAAGTGGGTGGTAAAGGATGATGACGTGACAAGTGTGCTTGTCGGCGCCTCAAAGCCACAGCAGATTCTTGAAAACTTAAAGGTTATGGAGGGCACTGGCTTCTCTGAGGAAGAGCTTAGGATGATTGATGAGGTTGTGGGAGTGTAAAGATGAAATCAGCAGGGAGTATAGCAGTAATTAATGCTATACTCCCTGCTATTATATTTTTGGTTGCAAGAATTTAGTTTATGCTATAAAATATTTATAACTGTATGCAGATATTTAATAATCACAATATCTGTCTGTATAATAAAATACGCATAAAGAGGACGAAAGAATGATCAACAAATTAGTAGACAAAATCAAGAAAACAAACGCACCTATCGTAGTAGGTCTCGACCCGATGCTTTCATATGTGCCTGAGCATATCACAAAGAAGGCATTTGATGAGCTTGGAGAGACACCGGCAGGTGCAGCGGAAGCTATCTGGCAGTACAACAAGGCTATTGTGGATGCCACATATGACCTGATTCCGGCTGTAAAGCCACAGATTGCCATGTATGAGCAGTTTGGTGTTGAGGGACTTAAGGCATTCCAGAAGACAGTGGATTACTGTCATGAGAAGGATCTCGTGGTTATCGGAGATGTAAAGCGTGGAGATATCGGCTCAACGTCGGCGGCATACGCTACAGGACATCTCGGAAGGGTACAGATCGGCAGCAAGAGCTATTCTACCTTTGATGAGGATTTTGCCACTGTCAATCCATACCTTGGAACAGACGGCATCAAGCCATTCGTAGATGTATGCAAGGAGGAGAAGAAGGGTATCTTCATTCTTGTTAAGACATCTAATCCATCAAGCGGCGAGTTCCAGGACCGTATGATTGACGGTCGCCCATTATATGAGTGGGTAGGCGAGAAGGTTGCAGAGTGGGGAGCTGACTGCATGGGTGATTCATACAGCTATGTAGGTGCGGTTGTCGGCGCCACATACCCTGAGCAGGGTAAGATTCTTCGTAAGGTAATGCCAAAGAGCTTCATCCTCGTACCGGGCTACGGTGCACAGGGTGGCAAGGGTGCAGACCTTGTTCATTTCTTCAATGAGGACGGACTTGGCGCAATCGTCAATTCATCACGTGGAATCATCTGCGCATACAAGCAGGATAAGTACAAGGATATGGGCATCACAGCAGAGAATTTTGCAGATGCATCACGCAAGGCAGTTGAGGATATGATTGAGGATATCTCAGGAGCACTTGCAAATCGTTAATAAGTTATTCAGAAAGCTTAAATATATTAACAAACGAAACCAGGGAGATAAAATGGCAGAGAAATTTGAGGAGATTGCAGTTGTAGTTGACCAGAGCTCACTCGGCAATGGCATCTATGATCTCACACTTAAGACAGACAAAATTGCAAAGGCGGCAAGGGCAGGACAGTTTGTATCGGTTTACTCAAACGATAAGAGTAAGCTGCTTCCGCGTCCGATAAGCCTTTGTGGCATAAACAGAGATGAGGACACTATCCGTCTCGTGTACCGTGTGACAGGTGAAGGAACAGGAACAGAGGAGTTTTCAAAGCTTGTCATGGGCGACAAGGTAAGGCTTTTAGGACCTCTTGGAAACGGCTTTACAGTACAGCCGGGTAAGAAAGCCTTCCTTATCGGCGGAGGACTCGGAGTGCCGCCTATGCTGCAGCTTGCGAAGGATATAAATTCAGGCATAGTGCAGACACCGGGTGGAGAAAAAAATCCGGGACAGTCAGCAATGGCAGATATGAATATCGTCATGGGCTATCGCGATGAGAATACCTTCCTGCTCGATGAGTTTAAGGAGCAGGCAGCTTCCTTTGTAGCTACAGAGGACGGCAGTGTCGGCACAAAGGGCAATGTCATCGATGCAATAAAGGAGAATGCTCTTGAGGCAGACGTGATTTATGCATGTGGACCTATGCCTATGCTTCGTGCACTCAAGGCTTACGCTGCAGAGCATGATATGGACTGTTTTATATCAATGGAGGAGCGCATGGCATGTGGAATCGGCGCATGCCTTGCGTGCGTATGCAAAACAAAGGACAAGGATGCCCACAGCAATGTAAACAACAAGCGTATATGCAAAGAGGGACCTGTTTTTGATGCGAAGGAGGTGGAGCTGTAATGAGTAATATGTCAGTAAATGTGGCCGGTGTTGAGTGGAAAAATCCTGTTACAGTTGCATCCGGCACATTCGGCTCCGGTGCAGAGTACAGCGAGTTTGTTGATTTAAACAGACTTGGTGCAGTCACTACAAAGGGTGTTGCGAATAAGCCGTGGGAGGGTAATCCTACACCTAGAGTAGCAGAGGTGTACGGCGGCATGCTCAATGCAGTCGGACTTCAAAATCCCGGCATCGAGCTTTTCTGCAAGAGGGATATTCCTTTTTTAAAGCAGTTTGATACAAGGATTGTGGTAAATGTCTGCGGTCATTCGCTTGACGAGTATCTTGATGTGGTAAAGCGTCTTGCGGATGAGCCTATTGATATGATGGAAATAAATATCTCATGCCCTAATGTTAAGGAGGGCGGAATTGCCTTCGGAACAGATCCAAAGGGTGTTGAGACAATCACAAGCGAGATAAAAAAATATGCAAAGCAGCCTGTTATCATGAAGCTTTCTCCAAATGTCACAAGTATTGCAGATATAGCAAGGGCGGCAGAGGCCGGTGGAGCTGATGCGGTTTCGCTCATCAATACAATTACAGGCATGAAGATTGATATAAACAGAAGAAGCTTTGTGTTAGCAAACAAGACAGGCGGCATGAGCGGTCCGGCGGTTCATCCGGTTGCAGTGCGCATGGTTTACGAGACAGCACATGCAGTCAATATTCCGATTATCGGAATGGGCGGTATCACAAATGCTGCCGATGCTATAGAGATGATACTTGCCGGAGCTACGGCTGTTTCAGTCGGCACAGCAAACTTTGTAAATCCAAAGACCACAGAGCAGATAGTGGATGGCATCGCAGAGTATATGGACAGGTATGGAGTTAAGGATATTTCAGAGCTTGTCGGTGCGGTTGACAGATAGAGCATAAGGGATAGACGGAGGAGAAAATAATGATTCTGGCAGTAAAATACGTGCCTGCTATGTATGCCACAGTCTGGGCGCTTGTTCCACCTGTTGTGGCTATAGTTCTGGCACTTATCACAAAAGAGGTCTACAGTTCATTATTCGTTGGAATAGTGATTGGCGGACTGTTTTATGGAAATGCATTTCAGCCTGGTTTTTCGGCTGAGAGATCAGTGCTTCACATATTCGAGGACGGACTTGTCGGAGTGCTATCGGATTCGGACAATGTGGGAATACTGATATTTTTAGTCGTGCTCGGTGTCATGGTGAGCATGATGAACAAGGCAGGCGGCTCGGCGGCCTTTGGAGAATGGGCGGGTGAGCACATAAAGACAAGGATCGGTGCCCAGCTTGCAGCTATAATGCTTGGAGTACTCATATTTATAGATGATTACTTCAACTGTCTGACAGTGGGAAGCGTGATGCGCCCTGTCACCGACAAGCATCAGGTTTCCAGAGCAAAGCTTGCATATCTGATAGATGCCACAGCAGCGCCTGTGTGCATCATCGCACCTATATCTTCGTGGGCAGCCGCAGTCACAGGCTTTGTAAAGGGAGAGGATGGCTTTTCTATTTTCATAAAGGCCATTCCGTACAATTACTATGCGCTCTTTACCATTATCGCTATGGTGACACTTGTTATCTTGCAGGTGGATTTCGGTCCGATGGCAAAGCATGAAGCCAATGCCCAAAAGGGCGATTTATTTACCATAGGAGACAGACCATATGCAGAGTCAAAGCAGGATGTGATAAAGGGCAAGGGAAAGGTTATAGACCTTGTATTTCCTATACTGGTGCTCATAATAAGCTGCATCATAGGAATGATATACACAGGAGGCTTTTTTGACGGAACAGGCTTTGTCGATGCGTTTGCAGGCAGCAATGCGTCAACCGGTCTCATGCTTGGAAGCTTCTTTGCACTGATAATCACCATATGCTTTTATTCAATCAGAAGGGTGCTAAGCTTTACGGATTGTTGTAATTCAATCCCTGAGGGCTTTAAGGCGATGGTACCTGCAATACTTATACTGACCTTTGCATGGACACTAAAGGTCATGACAGAAAGCCTTGGTGCCAATAAATTCGTCGCAGGCTTGGTGGGAGGTGTATCGGGACCGCTCCTTGGACTGTTCCCGGCAATCATATTCCTGGTGGGAGCTTTCCTTGCCTTTGCAACAGGAACCTCATGGGGCACCTTCGGTATACTCATACCGATAGTAGTAAACATCTTCTCAGGCACAAACCATACGATGATGATCATCTCAATATCAGCGTGCATGGCAGGTGCAGTATGCGGAGACCACTGCTCACCGATATCCGATACCACCATCATGGCATCTGCCGGAGCCCAGTGCAACCATATGAACCATGTGTCCACACAGCTTCCGTACGTTGTGCTTGTGGCTGCCATATCGTGCCTGACCTACATCATAGCAGGCTTTGTCAGAAATCCGGTAGTACCTTTTATCATAGGAGCGCTTATCCTGATTGGAACCTTTGTCGGAATCAAGTATATCACGAGAACCGATAAAGCAAATGAACAAGCGTAAGTAGCTAAAGGAAGGCCAAAAAGAGTTCTATTTTTCACAGACTTTGTGTCTGCGAATGATAGAACTCTTTTTTTATGGTAAGTTCGATACCGGACGGACGACTGCGCAGAATGGGAAGACACACCGATGGTGCACGGTCGATTTTTGACGAGCCGTGTATGAGTTATATGCGCCACAGACAAAAGGTGGCACGGAAAATACTCGTTCAAGCAACACAGCATAGAGAATGATATAAAGGTAAAAAGCGCGTTTGATTTTCCGTGCCTTATAAACTCTGTCTGTGGCAGCATTTACTCATACTAGGCGAGGAGATATGAGACAGTGTGCCATCGGTGCGTCTTCCCATGCTGTGCAGTCGTCCATTTGCTATCAATAAAATTTATAGCCCGCTAACAAATATTAATAACCCTAATTACATTTACAAAAATATCAATTAGTGGTAACATATCAATAACTTAGAAATCATATTTGAATGGTAGGAAATCCCGGCCATACAAACTAAGCACAAACTCATAACATACTCAAAACAAACATTAACAAAAAAGAGGTAATATCAATGGCAAAAATTGCAAAGCAGCTCACTGAGCTGATAGGTCACACTCCGCTTCTGGAGCTGACCAATTATGAAAAAGCCCTTGGGCTTGAAGCAAAAATCATAGCAAAGCTGGAGTATTTCAATCCACTTGGAAGTGTAAAGGACAGGGTGGCGGCAGCTATGATAGAGCAGGGCATAAAGGATGGAAAGATAAATCAGGACACAATAATCATAGAGCCGACAAGTGGCAATACCGGAATCGGACTTGCATTTGTGGCAGCCTCAAAGGGGCTTCACCTGATACTTATAATGCCTGATACCATGAGCGTTGAGAGAAGAAAAATAGTCACAGCGCTTGGCGCAGAGATAAAGCTCACACCGGGGCGTGAGGGCATGAAGGGTGCAATTGATGAGGCGCAGAGACTTAAAGAGCATTATGGCAATGCCTTTATTCCACAGCAGTTTGAGAATCAGGCCAATCCTGATATCCACAGAGCTACAACCGCTCAGGAAATCTGGGAGGATACAGATGGAAAGGTAGATATCTTTGTATCATCTGTCGGAACAGGAGGCACCTGTACAGGCACCGGGCTTGGATTGAGAGACCATAATCCTGATGTAAGGATAGTAGCTGTTGAGCCAAAGAGCTCACCGGTACTCTCAGGCGGAAGACCGGGGCCTCACAAGATACAGGGAATCGGTGCAGGCTTTATTCCAAAGGTCATGCGCATGGATATAGTGGATGAGGTGATTCCGGTGGAGAATGAGGCCGCTTTTGACAAGGCAAGAGAGGTTGCAAAGAGCGACGGACTTCTCGTTGGCATATCCTCAGGAGCAGCAATATATGCGGCAACAGAGCTTGCGAAAAGACCTGAGAACAAAGGAAAGAATATTGTGGTGTTGCTTCCGGATACAGGCGAGAGATACCTGTCCACACCGCTTTTTACAGTAAACTAATGGTATATAAGACAACCGACGGCATAAGCTACTGTGCCGGAAGCTGTAATATGAAAAATGAGAAACATACATGAGAAACATACATATTTATACGGCAGCCCTGCTGTCGACAGTGATGATTCTGTCACTTCTTCTGACAGGCTGCTCAGGCAGGAAGGATGACGGCACAGTCACCATAACCAATGTGTCGTATGATCCGACACGAGAGTTTTACGAGAAATACAACAAAATATTCGAGTCTTACTATGAGAGCGAGCACGGCAAAAAGATAAATGTGATTCAATCACATGGCGGCTCGGGAGCACAGGCACGCTCGGTTGTGGAGGGCTGTAATGCAGATGTTGTCACACTGGCACTTGAGCATGACATAGACCTGATACAGAATACCGGCTTAATTGATAAGGGCTGGATTGATGAGTTTTCTGACAGTTCGGCACCATACACATCAACAATCGTTTTACTTGTAAGAAAGGGCAATCCAAAGCATATAAGTGACTGGAATGACCTGGTGAAAAAGAATGTGGATGTGATTACGCCTGATCCAAAGAGTAGTGGCGGAGCCTGCTGGAATTTCCTTGCAGCGCTAAGCTATGCGAAGACAAATTATGACAGCCTGAAGGAACAGAAATCGTTTATGAAGAAGCTGTATGAAAATGTCACAATTATGGATTCGGGTGCGAGAGGCTCAACAACCACATTTGTGGAAAACGGTCAGGGAGATGTGCTCATAGCGTGGGAAAACGAGGCACTTACGACCATGGATTCATATCCGGGTAAGTATGAGATAGTGAATCCGTCCGTCAGCATCTTAGCACAGCCCTCTGTTGCTATTGTGGATGACAATGCAAAGAGCAACGGAACACAAGAGGCAGGCAAAGAATACCTACAGTATCTCTACAGTGATGAGGCACAGCAGCTGATTGGCGAAAGCGGCTACAGACCAACTAATCAAGATATATTAAACCGGTTTTCCGACAAGTTTGATTTAAATATCAGGCTTTGGAGCATAGAGGATTACGGCGGATGGAATGAAGCCTACAAGACATATTTCGATGATGGAGCAATGTTCGATGAAATATACGGCAACTGATAAAACAGCAAAAGAGAAAACTAAATCAAAGAACATAAAGACCAGAGTCATACCGGGCTACCATCTTTCGCTTGGAATAGTGGTCACGATGCTTTCAGTCATCGTTCTCATTCCGTTAGCATCAGTGCTTGTGTATTCGCTAAAGATATCGCCGGGCGATTTCGTGGCACTTATCATGAAGGAGAATGTGAGGAATGCCTTTATCACAAGCATCACCTCGTCATTTATCGCAGCAATCGTAAATGTGGTATTTGGACTCATCGTGGCATGGACGCTTGTGAAGTACGATTTTCCCGGGAAATGGCTGCTTGACGGACTTATAGAGCTTCCGTTTGCACTGCCGACTTCGGTAGCAGCGGTTGCGGGCATCACGCTCTCAAAGCTGTACTCAGGCACAGGCTTTTTTGGTAAGGGCCTTGGCAAGCTTGGAATAGATGTGTCTTACACACAGGCAGGAATAGTTGTGGCACTTGTTTTTGTAGGCATTCCCTTCGTAATAAGAGCTGTACAGCCGGTGCTTGAAAAGATGGATAATACATATGAGGAGGCCGCTTATATGCTTGGCGCCACACCCTCTAAGACATTTTTTAAGGTAATACTTCCGGAGCTTCGCCCGGCACTCTTAACAGGCTTTGGTCTTGCCTTTGCCAGAGGCATAGGAGAGTACGGAAGCGTCATCTACATATCAGGCAACAGCGCAAGGCACAGGACGCAGGTGGTATCCTACGTCATCATGCAGAAGCTTAGCTATATAGATTATGCCAGCGCAACTGCCATAGCACTTGTGATGCTTGTCATATCATTTTTACTGCTTCTATTTGTAAACATAGTGCAGGTTAAACAGTCACAGCGCACTAATTTGTTGTAGAAGGCTGCATATAAATCAAATGCGATGCATACAAACAGGAAAGGAGCACAATGCGATGACCGAACAGGTAAAGCTTGAAAGAAGAAAAAAGATCACAAAGATAATACTCGTCACTGTCACGGTGCTCTTCATATTTGTCATGCTTGTAGTTCCGCTTTTTTCTGTGATGGCAAGTGCCTTAAAGGAGGGGCTTGGATTCTATCTGAAAGCTATCTCCACAAGCTACGTGTTTTCAGCACTCAAGGTGACTTTGATTGCAACAGTTTTTGCGGTAGTTATCAACACCTTCTTTGGAATATGGACAGCGTGGCTGTTGACCAGGTTTTCGTTTAAAGGAAAACAGGTGCTTGCAACACTTATTGATATACCGTTTTCTATTTCTCCGGTCATCGTAGGACTTGCGTATCTTATGACCTTCGGACGGCTTGGGTGGTTTTATCCGGTTATCAGATGGTTCAATGAGATATTCGGCACGAATGTGAGAATCACCTTTGCAATACCGGGAGTTGTGCTTGCCACGATATTTGTCACGTTTCCGTATGTGTCAAGGGAAATTATACCGGTGCTCAATGCAGAGGGAAAGGATGAGGAAGAAGCCGCAGCGCTGATGGGAGCATCCGGCTTTACGATATTTCGGAAAATAACACTTCCGCAGATGAAGTGGAGCCTGATTTATGGAATCATACTTTGTACGGCGAGAGCCCTCGGCGAGTTTGGCGCGGTAAATGCGCTTTCGAAGACAAGAGGCGAGACATTTACACTGCCGCTTGAGATTGATGCCTTGTATATGTCGGGCACAGACAGCTCGATAACATCGGCATTTGCTGTATCGTCGATACTGTTAATTATTGCATTAATCATTCTTTTTGCAAGAAATATAGTTGAGCATAAATTTAAGAAATTACACTGAGATATACTTGGAAAATATGATTTACACTAATAAAATCTGCTGCATGGGAAAAGCAGGAAGGAGATAACGTATATGTACGTTGAGATGAAAAATATATACAAAAAATACGGAGACTTCCTGGCATCCGATAATGTGAGCTTTGGAGTGGAAAAGGGAAAGCTTGTGGCGCTGCTTGGTCCGTCCGGCAGTGGCAAGACAACACTTCTTCGTATGATAGCAGGGCTTGAGACGCCAAATTCAGGTGACATATATATAGATGGAAAGCGAGTGAATGATATTCCGGCCTCGAAGAGAGGCATAGGCTTTGTGTTTCAGAACTATGCGCTGTTTAGATACATGACAATATACGACAATGTGGCATTTGGGCTGGAGCTTCAGAAGATGCCGAAAAAGCTCATAAAGGAGCGTGTTACCAAGCTTCTTGAGATGACAGGCTTATCAGGGCTTGAAAAGAGATATCCGAATCAGCTTTCCGGAGGACAGCGTCAGAGAGTGGCATTTGCAAGGGCGCTGGCGCCGAATCCACAGGTGCTTTTACTGGATGAGCCATTTGCCGCGATAGATGCAAAGGTGCGAGGTGAGCTTCGTACCTGGCTGAAGGAGCTGGTCGAAAAGCTTGGAATCACAAGCATTTTCGTCACACATGACCAGGATGAGGCTGTTGAGGTGGCAGATGAAATCATTATCACAAACCACGGCACGATAGAGCAGATGGGTACACCTCTTGAGATATACAAGTCGCCTGATACACCTTTTGTGGCGCAGTTTATAGGACACACCACAGTCGTTGAAAACTATGACAGGCTAAAGGGCTTTGACAGGATAGAAAATGCCGACAAGGCGGTAATCAGACCTGAGTTTATCAAGATATCAAAGAGTGGCAACTTAGACCGCTATCAGTCAGCGGCAGAGGAGGGCATCGTTACAGATGTGGTATTCAGAGGAAACAGGATGGATATCAAAGTCAGCATAAACGGCATCGAGGTGGTCGGCGAGCGTTCACTTGAAAAGGACCTGATAGCAGTCGGCGAGAAAGTACATGTGCTGATTTACAGGCTGTATATATTTGATGAAGAGAAAACATACCTGATGGAAAACAGCGAGATGCAGGAGCAGGATGTATTCTACATTTAGATACAAGAATAGTCTAAAGCTTGTGATTGAAAGTGGAAGCAGAGGGAGATAAATGAAGATAGAAAACAAAAAAATCCTACACACGGACATCCTCATAATAGGAGGTGGCACGGCGGGCTGTTATGCAGCGCTCACCATCCGTGAGAAATCGGATTATTCGATTATAATTGCAGAGAAAGCGAACATAAAGCGAAGCGGATGCCTTGCAGCAGGTGTCAATGCGATAAATGCATACATAGTAAAGGGCAGGAAGCCTGAGGACTATGTAGACTATGCAAAAAAGGATGCTGACGGCATAGTAAGGGAAGACTTACTCATGACTATGTCCGAGGGCTTAAATCGTGTGACGGACAAGATGGAAAAGCTTGGACTTGTCATATTAAAGGATGAAAACGGTGAGTATGTAGCAAGAGGAAACCGAAATATCAAGATAAACGGCGAGAACATGAAGCCGCTTTTGGCAGAAGCTGTATCAAAGCTTAATGACTGTACAGTGATAAACAGAATAAATATCACGGACTATATAGTTGAGAACAACACCATAAAGGGTGCATACGGATTTTCAATCGAGGATGCGACAGCCTATGAAATCAGGGCTAAAAAGGTGCTCTGTGCTACAGGCGGAGCGGCCGGTTTATACAGACCAAACAATCCCGGCTTTTCAAGGCACAAGATGTGGTATCCACCTTTCAACACAGGCGCCGGATATGCGATGGGCATAAGAAGTGGAGCTGAGATGACCACCTTTGAGATGAGATTTATCGCACTCAGATGCAAGGACACAATTGCACCGACCGGAACAATTGCACAGGGAGTCGGGGCAAAGCAGGTCAATTCACTTGGAGAGGTTTACGAGACAAAATACGGCCTCACCACATCAGAGCGTGTATACGGAACGGTCATGGAAAATCTCGAGGGAAGAGGTCCTTGCTACTTAAGGACAGAGGGCATCTCTCCACAGCAGGATGAGTCATTAAGAAAGGCATATCTCAACATGGCACCAAGCCAGACACTCAAGTGGGTGGAGGCAGGTAAGAATCCAAGTGAGCAGAATGTGGAGATAGAGGGCACCGAGCCGTATATCGTAGGTGGGCACACAGCGAGCGGCTACTGGGTAAATACCGAGCGTGAGACTACAATCCACGGACTTTATGCTGCTGGAGATGTGGCAGGAGGATGTCCACAGAAATACGTTACAGGAGCTATGGTAGAGGGTGAAATCGCTGCGATAGATATGGTTTCAAAGCTTGATGCAGATACCTCCGATGGAAGTCCTGACACATCGGCATTTGATGAGAAAAAGGCGCTTGAAGCAAAAGCTTCAGAGTACGACCATTTCTTCACTGAAAGGTCTCAGATGTTTACAACAGAGGCAATCGAGGAAGCCATGCAGAAGGTCATGGACAACTACGCAGGCGGTATTTCCACACATTATCAGTTCAACGGCAAGCAGCTTGCCCTGGCAAAGGAAAAGATAAATCATCTGATAGAGCTGACCGGTGATTTATATGCATCGGATATGCATGAGCTTATGTTCATATATGAGCTTAAGGAGAGGCTTACGGTATGTCTTTCGGTCATAGCACATCTTGGTGCAAGAAAGGAGACCAGATGGCACAGCTTTGCCGAGAATCTGGATTATCCGGGCAAGAGTGATGACTGGATGAAATATGTCAATTCCAGATACGAAAACGGGCAGCTTCATATGATTTACAGAGAGCTTGTCGGAAGGGAGGCGCGTTATGAGCATAATGATTGATAAAGCAAAGTGTAAGGGCTGTGGCATGTGTACAAGTGTATGCCCCGGAAGCCTGATATATCAGGACTCAGAGAAAAAAGCCTTTATCAAATATCCTAAGGACTGCTGGGGCTGTGCCTCATGCATCAAGGAATGTCATTTTGGTGCTATTGCTCTTTATCTTGGAGCAGACATAGGAGGCATGGGAAGTCTCATGACAGTAAAAAGCACACCGGACACGCTGACCTGGGATATCAAAAAGCGCGACGGAAGCAAGGAAGAGATTCTTATCAACAAGAAGGAATCCAATAAATATTAAAGAAAAGGATGGTAACAGACATGGGTGAATTATCACATCTTGACGAACTCGAAGCAGAGGCAATATACATAATACGTGAAGTAGCCGCAGAGTGCGAGAAGCCGGTTATGTTGTACTCAATTGGAAAGGACAGCTCGGTAATGCTTCATCTTGCAATGAAGGCATTTTATCCGGAGAAGCCGCCATTTCCGTTTTTACATGTAAATACAACCTGGAAATTCCATGAGATGATAGAATTCAGAGATCGCATTGCTAAGGAAAAGGGCATCGAGATGCTTGAATATATAAATCAGGATGGCGTAAAGCAGGGCATCAATCCATTTGATCACGGCTCAGCATACACAGATATCATGAAGACACAGGCGCTCAAGCAGGCGCTCGACAAATACGGTTTTACGGCAGCGTTTGGCGGAGGTCGAAGAGACGAGGAGAAATCAAGAGCCAAGGAGCGAATCTTCTCCTTCAGAAATGAAAACCACGCATGGGATCCAAAGAACCAGCGTCCGGAGATGTGGAAGCTCTACAACTCAAGAATCAAAAAGGGCCAGGAGGTACGTGTTTTCCCACTGTCAAACTGGACAGAGAAGGATATCTGGCAGTATATAAAGAGAGAGAATATCGAGATTCCTTCACTTTACTTTGCAAAGGAAAGACCCGTTGTATACAGAGACGGCAACATCATCATGGTAGATGACGACAGAATGAAGCTTCGTCCGGGTGAGAAAATCCAGATGAAGAGTGTACGTTTCAGAACACTCGGCTGCTATCCACTGACAGGTGGTGTGGAGTCGACAGCGGATACACTTGATGAGATTATTGATGAGACACTCAGTGCTGTTTCCTCAGAGAGAACCACCCGTGTCATAGACAACGAGGCGGCAGGCAGCATGGAAAGAAGAAAGAGGGAGGGATATTTCTAAAATGAGCGGATTACTTAAATTTATTACATGCGGAAGCGTGGACGACGGAAAATCAACTCTGATCGGACATATATTATACGATTCAAAGCTGCTCTATGCAGATCAGGAAAAGGCATTGGAGCTTGACAGTAAGGTCGGAAGCCGTGGCGGCGCCAT
>ENA-OPMG01001393-OPMG01001393.1-human-gut-metagenome-genome-assembly--contig:-NODE-1393-length-14686-cov-4.803158_pt1 | contig 14686 bp, 7 predicted proteins | sample MGYA00241522_ERZ501741 | MGnify/ENA primary metagenome ERZ501741 (study PRJEB25962, sample SAMEA2042616) | human gut metagenome | biome: human gut; feature: human-associated habitat; material: faeces...
ATGCTTTTATTTTAGGTGTATCAGGCACTTACGGAAAAAGCAGATTTCCATCACTTCGCAGCAGGTTGCAAAATTTGATTGTCGGACAATTGTCGGACAGTATTTTTTAATAACCAAATTGTCGCAACTTTATTAAACAAAAAGATGGCAACACTTAAACTTTGTATCGTACCAGCTAAAGTGCTTATCAACGGAAAGCACAAAGTAAGAATATCTCTGGCACACAACTCCGGTACCAGGTACATTCCTACAAACTGTATCATCGATGACTTGTCCCAATTTAAAGATGGTCAAGTTATCAATCACCCCGAAGCTGCATCTATGAACATGAAGCTCCGGAACCTGCTCAACCATTACCAAAAAGTCATAGACAACATCTATGATGTGGATGTATATTCATGTTCCGAACTCCGGGAAATCATCATCAAGAAGAAAAATATATATTTTCTTCTCCAACAGCTAATCTCACAAACAGTGCTTTTCATACATTCTAGTTTTCATTTAATAATATTAGTTTTATACAATCTCATAAACCATGGTAATACAAAATCCAGTTATCAATTCAACAGCAAATATAGCGGCATACATGAAGCTGCTCATGCATTTTTCTCCATATCCCATGCACATTTGTCCACCTGAACATTCTTATATAGTCCCTCTTTCTTTTTTTCAGGTTATTCAAGAAATTCAATGCAAAAGTCTGAATTTAAACTTTAAAATTACGTGCTATTTATCTATCTTTACCGCAAATCTAAAAAAACACAATCATTATTATCACTATACAAGTATGAGATTCTTCATTAAAGCTACAATTTTCTTTTTTATATGTACATGTATTATATATCCGGCAAACGCCTCCATAGAAATACATGCTAGGAATCTGACTGCCACTGACGGATTAGCCAATAATTCTATCAGGCATATCTATCAAGACAGCAAAGGATTCATTTGGTTTTCTACTTTAAATGGCCTGAGCCGTTATGATGGAAATTCATTTGTTACTTTCCGTCCCCAGAGCGGTGAAGAACTGTCATTAGCGGATCATCGTATCAGAAGTGTACAGGAAGACTCTGACGGATTCCTATGGATTACAACTTCCGCGGAACAAATCAGTTGTTATGATTTGAAAAAAGACTGTTTTGTAGATTTCACCGGCAAAGGAGAAATGAAAGACCGTTATAATGAAGTCACAATCCTCCCTAATAAGGATATATGGCTTTGGGGAAGGGTGCAAGGCTGCCGGAAAATTACTTATAAAAACAACAAATTCAGTTCGGAAACATATTCTACCGACAACCATAAACTAAAATCCGACAATATACGTTTTCTTAGTGTATTTGATTCAAATTCCATTTGGATTGGTACAGGAAAAGGGCTGTATTTACTTAAAGATAACACGCTCGAATGTATAGATTCGACTCACTACTTCCTTCAAAGCGCAGTCATTGATAATACTATTTATTTCATAACATCAGAGGGATTTATTTGGAAATACAACCAGCAGCACCTCACGAAAGTTGCCAATACTGCCACATCAACTGATTTTTTGCTAACAGGCAATATTGTATTACGTAACGAATGGCTGTTATTTACCAAACAAGGCGGAATCTTATTCAATCCCAAGACCAATACAACCAGAATTGCTCCGGAAGAGCTCAATATCCGTAATGGATTGGTAGTGAAAGATAACCGCAACAACTACTGGGTTCATAATCAGACTGGATACATTAACTATATTCAAAAAGAATCCGGTAGTGTCAAAAAGATTGATGTAAGATCGTCAAAGCTTCCATATTTCATTGATTACGAACGCTATCATGTCTATCATGACTCCAGAGACATTATATGGATAACGACTTATGGGAACGGACTTTTTGCCTATAATCCTACTACTAAAGAACTGGAACATTTTACCGCAACCGCCAATCATACAAATCCCATCGCCTCAAACTATCTTCAATATATAATAGAAGATCACTCGGGCAATTTATGGACAAGTAGCGAATATTCCGGTATATCCCAAATTGAAATCATAAATAAAGGGGCTGCAAAAGTATATCCCGAAGGTGAATTAAATATCGACAGGGCAAATGCCATCCGCTTCATATCCCACATGCAAGATGACGAAGTATGGATAACAACGCGTGCAGGCGGATTATATATCTACGATAATAAACTAACAAAACAGAAAAGCAAAAAGTATTATGATATAAATATCTATTCTGCATGTGAGGATAGTAAAGGTAATATATGGTTGGGAACACGCGGGAAAGGGCTCCAAGTCGGAGACGACCAACACTATATACATCAGGCAACCGATACAAATTCCTTAGCTGCCGATCCAGTATTCTGCATTTTGCAAGACCGCAAACAACGTATGTGGATAGGAACGTTCGGCGGAGGACTTGATCTCGCTGTTCCTAAAAAAGACAAATACATATTCCGGCATTTTTTCAATAAGACTTATGGCCAAAAGGAAATCCGCACTATCTGCGAAGACCGTAACGGATGGATATGGGTAGGAACCAGTGAAGGTGTTTTTGTATTCGATCCTGACCGTATTATAAAAGACCCGAACGATTTTTACCAATACAATCTGGATAACCATGCCCTGAAAAGCAATGAAATAAAATCAATTATACAAGATAAGAAAGGCAGGATATGGATTGCCGAATCAGGTATCGGATTTTGCGTAGCCAATATAAAGAATGATTATAAAGATATATCCTTTACTCACTATACGGTCAATGATGGACTTGTCCACAGTGTAGTACAAGCTTTCATTGAAGATGATGAAGGAAATATCTGGGTATCCACCGAATATGGGATTTCTTGTTTTAACCCGGAAAACAAAATATTCAACAATTACTTCTTTTCTAATGATATATTGGGGAATGTATATACAGAAGGATGTGCCAAATTAAAAGATGGTCGTTTGGCTTTCGGCACCAACCACGGACTTATAATACTCAATACTAAGCAAATTAAAAACAAAGAGAAAATTCCGTCCGTTACATTTACAGACTTAAAGTTAAACGGAATATCAGTCCGTCCTGCCGATATGGACTCTCCATTGACAGCCGCTCTGGCATATACAGATGCCATCAGTCTGAAATATTACCAAAGTTCCTTTGTCATAGACTTCTCCACTTTTGACTATCCCATTTCGACTAATACAAGGTTCAGCTACAAACTTGAAGGATATGACGATGACTGGAGTATTCCTTCTACATTAAACTTTGCAGCTTATAAAAACTTACCGGCAGGTACCTACTATCTACATGTCAAAGCCTGCAGCGTATCAGGTATATGGAGTGATAACGAGGAGACACTTGAAATCAAAGTAACTCCCCCTTTTTGGGCAACCGGATGGGCTTTCTTTGTTTACATACTCATTGCAGGCATTATCATGTATTTTGTATATCGTACTATCAGGAATATTAACAACTTGCGGAATAAAATTAAAGTAGAAAAGCAATTAACAGAATACAAGTTAGTATTTTTCACCAATATCTCACATGAATTCAGAACTCCGCTTACACTAATACAAGGGGCTTTGGACAGAATCCACCGTACCCACAATATCCCCAAGGAGATACGTTACTCTATCAAACTAATGGACAAAAGTACCCAGCGTATGCTGCGTCTGATCAACCAATTACTTGAATTCCGGAAAATGCAGAACAACAAACTCGCCCTTTCACTTGAAGAAACTGACGTTATCGCTTTCTTATATGAAATCTACCTAAGCTTTCAGGATACAGCCGAATCCAAGAATATGGATTTCAAATTTATACCATCCGTCAATTCATACAAAATGTATATTGATAAAGGTAATATCGACAAAATCGCCTACAATCTTTTATCAAATGCTTTCAAATATACTCCTTCCGGTGGAAAGATAGAATTCAGCATTTATATTGATAAACAGAAACAGCTATTAATCATGAAAGTAACGGATACAGGTGTAGGCATACCCAAAGAAAAACGTAATGAGCTGTTTAAACGTTTCATGCAAAGCAGTTTTTCTAGCGACAGTATAGGAGTAGGTTTACATCTTACCCATGAACTGGTTCATGTTCACAAAGGGAACATCTGCTATGAAGAAAATCCGTCAGGTGGTTCTATTTTCATTGTAACTTTACCTACTGATTCTTCCATTTATCAATCTAACGACTTCCTTATTCCTGAAAATGCCATATTAAAAGAAGAAGCACAAAACCATCCTTCGCTTTCTGCTCTTAATGAGGAAAATGCTCACTCTGAATCAGAAGAAGAAATAGATAAAGAAGTAGAAAATATAGAGAAAGAACTAAAAACAGAACTGAACGCATCTGATCAAGAGGGTCCTCTAAACAAACGGAAAATACTTATTATCGAGGATGACAATGACGTACGGGAATTCTTGAAAGAAGAACTGACCCCATATTTCGAGGTTGCTGCCGAAGCGGATGGAAAAAATGGTCTGGAGTATGCCCATAATAATGATATAGACCTCATTATCAGCGATGTCATGATGCCTGGATATAATGGTTTCGAGATAACCCGTAAACTAAAAAGTGACTTTAGTACCAGTCATATTCCTATAATCCTACTTACAGCCCTGAATGCAGCGGAAAGCCATCTGGAAGGAGTGAAAAGCGGTGCAGACTCTTACATAACAAAACCTTTCAGTACCAAACTGTTACTGGCAAGCATATTCAAACTGATAGAACAGCGTGACAAACTAAAGGAGAAGTTTTCCAATGACTTGTCAGCCAAACGTCCTGTGATGTGTACATCGGATAAAGACAAGGAGTTTGTCGAAAATCTGACCAAGATAGTGGAAGAACAACTGACTAACCCTGAATTTACTGCCGATGATTTTGCTTCTATGATGTCACTGGGTCGCACCATCTTTTACCGTAAAGTGCGTGGAGTGACCGGATATACTCCCAAAGAATATCTTCGTATCATGCGAATGAAGAAAGCTGCTGAATTGTTGTCAACCAAGAAATATACCGTATCTGAAGTAACTTATATGGTCGGCATCAATGACCCGTTCTATTTCAGCAGATGTTTTAAGGCTCAATTTGGCATCTCTCCTTCCAGTTATCAGAAAAGATACCAAGAGGGCATAAGAGAAACAGAAATAAACGAAGATTAATAAATATATTTATGTGTTTGTGAACATATGTACATGTTTAATGGAATTTTTTCACTAGTCGGAATAAAAAGTTCAGACTAATTTTGTCTCAGAAAAAATTATCAACACATTTAATTATAGCATTATGAAAAGATCAGTATTAATTTTAAGCCTGGCAGCCTTTGTATTATCAAGCAACGCACAAGTATTAAAAAGCAATCTGCTAAATGGATATAAACAAGGTGATAAATTGGAAAAAGCTACATATAATAAAGCTGATGCTCCGATAAAAATAGATACCTGGTGTGAAGCATTCTCTTCCCAAACTGACAAGAATGCCGGTAGTCCCATTACCGGACAAGAGCTCAGTTATGAGGGATATACGGAAAAAGGAGTATCTATCAAAATAGGAGAACTCCCGGAAAATGTGAAAGGTTCAAGATTTAGCGTATATTCCATTTCTGAAAAGAATGACTATTGCAGGGGAACTTTATACCTTTCATTTTTGGCAAACTTTTCCTCCGTCGCTTCCAGTCGCTTAGGCGATTTCATTGCTCTTTCCCCTGTTCATACTGGCGGTAATCTGCGTGCCAGAGTATATGTCGGTAAGATAGACGATGAACATATCCGATTCGGGACTAATCTGTTAAGAGTTAATGCAGAATCCTTCAAAAGCCATGCGCTTAATAAGACGCATCTATTGGTTCTCAAACTGGATTATAAAAAGAACGAGGTTTCATTATTTGTAGACCCAGCCTTAACAGCAGAAGAACCTCAACCCGATGTGGTAGCGAAGGGGGACGAAGATAATAACAAATTAAAAGGGGGGATTCGTTCTATTTCATTTAGGAACCGCGATGATTTGACCGGAAATGTCGGTAACTTCCGCTTCTCTTCCAGTTGGGCAGGTGTGATAGCTCAATAAAAATCTATTTTTATTATTGCATTATGATGTAATATGGAGCATTGAATTGTGTACAATGCTCCATTGTTTTTACAATCATGTCACTTAAATTCACTTCTGTCATTTTACATCATAATAAGTATTATCCTCCTCCTTCACATAAAGAAAAAAAATGACTTATCTTTAATAGACAAGCTTTCTGTTTTTAATAAACTATTGAGGAGTTTATTAAAAACGGTATCCAAGTTTATTATAAATTATAAATTTCGATTTTAAGGTTCTCCCTGTACTTTTTCATAACAAAAAAGACTGCGAACCTTATAAAGATTTGCAGCCTTTAGCTTATACGGTAACTCTCACAGCTTAACTATTGTAAGGAGCTTCTGATATATTGTTATAATATTGTACTATTCTATTTTCATTCTTTTTTAAATTCTTTATCCATTAATCTTTCCGCTTGCAAATATACAAAATTAAAAAGGCTTTGTCAAGAGTGCGCTACTATAAGAAAAAGTATTTGTAACAAAGTTCCATATCTAATACCTTACAACCATAATATCGCTATTTGTGGATAAAACTACATACAAAATGGAATTTTTTCATCATAGCTATTTGCAGAATCAACCTAATTTTGTCATACAGGTCTAAAAGAATTATTAATCATATATAAATATCACAGAAATTATGAAACACATCCTTTTTTATGCATTATTCTTTATTTTAAAGATTGCGTCGGCACAAGCCCAAAGTCTTGACCAGCCGAAGAACTATCCAGCAGATGCTATTTCTTCTTTTGCTGAACGTCTGGAACCTATGGGACGCATCTTGGAAGACGATAATTATTATGTGTGGTGTTGTGCACCAATTATAGATGAAAAGAATAAAGTACATGTATTTTATTCACGTTGGGAAAAAAAGTATGAAATGAAAGGATGGCTGGGGCATTGTGAAATCGCACACGCCGTAGCCGACCAACCGGAAGGCCCATACAAATATGTATCAACAGTACTGTCCCCCCGCCCGGGCTATTTTGATGGTAATACATGTCACAATCCAAGCATTTATAAAATAGACGGTCGTTACTGGCTATTTTACATGGGAGCAACCAATGGTAAATTTGGAACGAAACGTATCGGATACGCTGTAGCAAACTCTATTTGGGGACCGTGGGAAAGATGCGAAAAACCATTATTAATGCCTGGAAATACAGGTGAATGGGATGATTATATTACCACTAATCCAGCTTTCTTAAAACATCCGGACGGAAAATACTGGCTTTATTATAAATCTTGTAATGAAAATGAATATGTGAACCAACATATCAATGGTATTTCAGGTAACCGGAAATATGGGGTAGCTTTTGCAGATAAAATCACAGGACCTTATCGACGATATGAAAAAAATCCGATCGTCGATTTCTCCGGTTTCGGAGAAAACAGGCAAGTAGAAGATGCGTATATCTGGTATGAAAACGGTATATTCAAAATGTTAATGAGAGATATGGGGTTCTACGACCATACAGTGGGGCTCTATTTCGAATCCAAAGACGGGCTGAACTGGCAAAACCCTCAAATTGGTTGGTTTGGAGCAGAGCATTATATCAAACAACCACCCGCTCCTAAACATCTCAAACGTTATGGACGTTTCGAACGCCTGCAAGTACTAATGAAAAATGGAAAACCGGCTTACCTTTTCACGGCTTCCCAAGGGGGAAAAGCAGAAACATCTTCAGGTTTCGTCTTTAAAATCAAGCCCGAATAAACGAACATAGAACTTAAAGTACACTTATAAAAAACTGTTATGAAAAAAATTATATTGATATTATTTACCTTGTTGCAATTCCCGGCAAACGCAAAAGACTTGCCTCACTCCTCCTATTGGCACGGAGAAGAAAGAACTCTTCGATATAAACCCGAAGGAGAAGAGTTTGTAATAACCAATGGAAATAAAAGATTTACTAGAGCTATTTATGGAACTAATACCGGCTTTCGTTTTGAAACCAGTGACTTCCCCGAATTCGGACTTTACATGCCTAACCTCGGTGGAAGTGTATATATGGCTATATCTACCCCCTCAAATATTACTTGGATAAAAGATATGGAATTCATTGAATCTCGTTTTAAATCCGGGCAACGCACCTACATTGTGAGAGACAGGAGACATCTAGGAAACGGCAGTCTGACAATTGATGCTGTAGCTATGTCCGATGGCGATGGATTAGTAGTAAGATACAAAGCCAAAGACATCCCTGCCGGCACTAAAATCTTGTGGATATATGGGGGGAGCCAACAATCAGAAATTCGGACGTGAGGGAGACTTGAATTCCGACCCAGCCGATTGTTTTTTCATTAAAGCCAACAATTGTTCCGGAAATATATATCAAATTAATCAAAACAAATTTACGATACAATACGGGCACCACACCAGCAACAGAGCCTCTCAACATAAAGTAATGTCCATAGCAGGAACCTTTCCTATCGGAACTGATATAAAAGAAGTGGATGGAAACCTTATTGACCAATTGGACGAACTTATCACATCCCGCAAATCAAACAAACCGGTTATCATAGCAAAATATCCGGTTAGTACCATTCCTTTCTATATTGAACTGCACAACCCTAAAAGTCATAGTGAGTTTCAATATAATGATCTCAGTAATGTTTTCAACAAAGGTGTTGAGTTCAGAACCCAAATAGCTTCCAGAATCAAAATAAAAACACCTGATCCATTTCTGAACACATTAGGAGGCACCTTCTCTGGAGCGGAAGATGCTGTATGGCAATCTCCATCGTATCTACATGGAGCCATCTGTTTCCGCGAATTACTTCTTACCGGTTGGAGAGGGGCTTATCTCGCAGACTTGATGGGATTAGAAGATAGGGCAAAAACTCACTTTAACGGTTATCTTAATTCGCAAGTTATAGATGTTCCCGTCACATTACCCCATCTTCAGGACACAGCCCTAAACCTCGCACGGTCTGCAAAAATATGGGGAACCCCCATGTATAGTAATGGTTATATAGGAAGAGTTCCTAATAGAAGAGACGTCATGCATCATTATGATATGAATCTAGTCTTTATAGACCAACTGTTGTGGCATCTCAAATGGACCGGAGATCTTGATTACGCACGAGAAATATATCCTGCCCTCCAACGTCACTTTACATGGGAAAAAAAACTATTCGACCCCGATAACGACGGGTTATATGATGCCTATGCTTGTATCTGGGCTTCAGACGCATTACAATACAATGGCGGTAAAGTGACACATTCTACTGCATATAACTACCGGGCAAATAAAATAATGGCAGAAATATCCGAAAAATTAGGAAAAGATCCAAGCATATACAAAAAAGAAGCAGAACTTATATTATCTGCCATAAACAAAGAATTATGGATAAAAGACAAAGGATGGTGGGCGGAGTTTAAAGATAATATGGGAAACCGGATACGACATGACAACGCTGCCATATGGACTATTTATCATGCAATAGATTCTGATATACATGATCCCTTCAAGGCATATCAGGCAACCCGATATATAGATACGGAAATCCCCCACATCCCCGTCATGGGAAAAGGTTTGAAGGATACTGCCAATTATGTGATTTCAACAACAAACTGGCAACCTTATATGTGGTCTATCAACAATGTCGCTTTCGGAGAAATCTCACATACCGCCCTTGCTTATTGGCAAACAGGACGTTATGAAGAGGCTTTCAAAATGTTCAAAGGAGCTGTTCTGGATGCGATGTACCTTGGTTCAGGTCCGGGAAATGTCACACAATTGTCATTCTATGACGCAGCCCGCAGAGAGACATATCGTGATTTTGCCGATGGAATAGCGACAGGGGTACGTGCTCTTGTACAGGGTATGTACGGTATCATGCCAGATCTTATTAATAATAGACTAACGATAAGACCCGGATTCCCCCGATGATTGGAATTTTGCAGAAATTGAAACTCAAAATATGGCATATACTTTTGAAAGGAAAGGCAATATAGAAAGGTATTCTATAACTCCTAATTTACTCAAAAAAGATGTCAGCTTGTCAATGGAAATAAAAGCTATAAGAAACAAAATTAAATCTATCAAAGTAAATGGAAAAGATACACCCTATACTTTACTTACAACCACTATTTTATCTCCAGAAATTAAGTTTGAGGCAGGAATAGCTGACAAATACGATATCACGATAGAATGGGACGGAGAAAAAATAAACAGAGACATGATATCTGTCAATGTAGCCAATGGCAGCCAGTTCAGACTAAATATTCCTTATAAATCAGGAAAAATATATGACCCGCAAAACGTTCTGCGTCATGCAAACTTAAAGAATGACATACTAACCGGCACTATAACCGCTCAAAACGGACATCGCACTGTATTTGTCAATATCACCAATGGAAATATGAATTATTGGCTTCCCATAGATATAAATGTCAACAATCCGCTTGATATCGTTTGTGATTCTGAATCTTCTTCTCTTATTTTTACCTTGAAAAACAATATGGATAAAGTGATAAAAGGTGATTTGTATATCAATGGTAAAAAGGTGAATGAAAACATCAATATAGAAGCTCATGGAAAAAACAACTATGAATTTGATATTCCCATTGCATCTTCAGGAACTAATAGAATAAAAGTCAAATCCGGAAAAGACACTTACTCTTTTCGAGCCATCAATTGGAATATCTCTGTACCGGAAAAATCAGTTTATAAGACGGTAGACATGAAGAAAATATTTAATGACAAAGTAAGTAATATATTCGCTTATGGAAAATATATGCTCCCAAGATGGAAATACACCACATTACAAGTTCCGACCCAAGGTATGGGACAATGGTGTCATCCTCAAAGTATTTCTGTTATTGATGACCGTGGAATAAGAAATAAGGCTTCAAGAAATAACAATAGATTCATTATGCCACAAGGAATACCTTTCAGTACTCCAGGAGAAAAAGAATATAATAATATTGCATTCACCACATTATGGGATAACTACCCGACTTCCATTAATATACCACTAAACGGTAAAGCTTCTAAAGCCTATTTCCTCATTGCAGCTTCCACTTATTATATGCAATCTCATATAGTAAATGGCGAAATCAAAATAGAATATACAGATGGACAAAAAGAAGTACTGAAACTTATATTACCAGATAATTTAATTCCTTTAGATCAGGATATATTCGTAGATGGATATGCTTTCAACACTAAAGATCCACGTCCGTGGAGAGTACGCCTTAAAACAGGTGATGTAAGCAAATATCATGCAGGCGAACTTGGAAAAACAATATCGAACAACCCGATATCTATTGATGGTGGTATGGCTACAATGCTTGATCTGCCACTCAATCCAGTTAAAGAATTAAAATCATTATCTTTGGAGACGACAGCCAATGAAGTCGTGATAGGATTGATGGGAGTAACGCTAGTCAAATAGCCACAGAATGAGGGTGATCAATGATACACCCTCATTCTATATATTTCTGGACACTGTCCATAATATTCCTACTGATAACTGATTTCTATTTTACTATCAATATTGTATTCTTGTCTTACTTGACTCTTATCTTCCACTTCCAAATAAATTTCACTTAATCGAACTTTTTTTCCATACACTATCTTTCCCGCTGTTTTCACTTGTGCTCGAATATTAAATAGATAGAAGTTCTCAATACGTAAACTATCATTCCACCCCGAAGCTGTAATGAAACATTTAGATCTTTTCGCTCTTACATGAGAGAAATAAACATTGCGAAAGTGTGGATACCCTTTTTCTTTAGGTTCTACTGGAGTCAGCATTATTTTCCAATGTGCAGGAATCTCCCTACTTTCATATTCTACAGGTAATTTCGAATAACTATATTTTGGATGCCAGTTCAAATCCACCTCCAATACATTAGATACACTATCAGCCTCAACTCCTGTGACATAAATATTCTCTACTGTCCCACCACGATTCATAGACGATTTAAGCCGTAATACAGATCCTGTGCCATACGCTATCAGATCATGAGCCAGTACATTACGAATAGAACCGGAAGTCTCACTTCCGCAAGTCAGTAACCCTGCACCTTTACGGGCAATACAGTTACGAACCACCACATTCTCCGTGGGACGATTCACACGCAGTCCGTCGGCGTCACGCCCTGCCTTAATACAAATATTATCATCGTTGCAATCCACATCACAGTTTTCTACCAGAATATTGGTAGATGAATCAATATCAATGCCATCCGTACTTGGTCCGTGACCTCCTACATTATTATTAATAGTAAGTCCGCTCACCGAACAATGATCCGAATACAAAATCTGACAAGCCCAGAATCCCGTACGCACCAACGTAAAGTCTTTCAACGTGATATGCTTGCTGTTGGAAACCAGTACTCCCCTCACCCGCTTGCAATCATAATCCACAATCCAACGCAGATTCTTCTTCTCATATTCCTCCCGCATCGCCCAATATTTATCCCAGAATACTTTTCCGCGGCAATCGATAAAACCTTCCCCCGTAAGAGCGGCATTTTCCGCATCCATTATATTGATAACGGCCGAAGGCCATGTCATTTCGATACCGGCAATGCGGGAAGGAAATTCCGGATAGTCCTGAATATTATCACTCGCAAGCAAGGTAGTACCTTTACTAAGATGCAGATTCACACCACTCTTGATAAACAAAGCACCTATTTTATAATACCCCGGGGCAACAACTACCGTACCTCCTCCCTGTTGGTGACAAGCATCAATAGCGGCCTGGATAGCAGGAGTACTGAATACGGAAGTGTCATTCCGCAACCCGAACTTTCCGGCATCCCATTCTGTGTTTTCCGGAGTCCTCTGCGCCCCCACCTGATCGGCCCACGACAAATCCGGCTCTGCAGATACACTTCCCCAATCATAAGCAGGAATCGTCTTTTTCGGAGTTGTAAAACCAATCAAGGCCAATAGTACAATAGATAAAAGATACTTCATAATTACTTCTTTTAGTTCACGTTGCAAAATTATCGCATATCATCAAAGAGGTAATGGACAGATGTACGCAAAAGATAGAATATTATATCATACGGACAATTAACTTGAAAGGGTGCACAATTGTATATAGTCTTTGTACATTTCTCCATTTCATACATCACAAAAAGGAGTAATTTTGCGAGTGAATAAATACAATAAGGTCCAAACCGATAAAACAAATATGAGAAGAATTGCAATTTATCTATTGTGCATATTCATGTTACTGCCTGTTGTAACAATGACAGCACAACCTGGTTATAACTACTCAAAGTTACAACGGGAGAAACTAAACCGCGGCGTAGTTGCCATTCGCGAAAACCCTTCAGAAGTAATCGTTTCGTGGAGGTATCTTTCTTCCGATCCGATACAAACCGGTTTCAACGTATACAGAGACGGGAAGAAATTGACAGACACTCCCATCACTGTCAGCACCCTGTTCCGTGATAAGAATAACAGTCAGAAAACGGCTGTTTACGAAGTGCGTCCTGTTCTAAAAGGAAAGGAGACGCATCACATTGACGGTACATACACATTCCCGGAAAACGCGCCTCTCGGCTATCTGGAAATTCCCCTGCAAAAACCGGCAGACGGAATAACTCCGGCAGGCGATACCTACACGTACAGTCCCAATGATGCTTCCATCGGTGACGTAGACGGTGACGGCGAATACGAAATTATCCTCAAATGGGATCCCAGCAATTCACACGACAATGCACACGAAGGTTATACAGGCGAAGTATACATCGATTGTTACCGAATGAACGGAGAACAACTATGGCGTATCAACTTGGGTAAAAACATACGTGCAGGAGCTCATTATACTCAATTCATGGTGTACGATCTGGATGGTGACGGCAAAGCGGAAGTAGTGATGCGGACTGCCGACGGAACAGTGGACGGAAAAGGAAAAGTAATTGGAAATGCTGATGCAGACTATCGCGAAGCCGGTACTTTTGACCCAAGCAGGAATCAAATGATGAAGCAAGGACGTATTCTGAAAGGCAAAGAATACCTGACTGTTTTTTCAGGAGACACCGGTGAAGCCTTACATACCATCGACTATATCCCTGCCCGCGGCAACGTTGCCGACTGGGGAGACGCAAAAGGTAACCGAAGCGACCGCTTCCTGGCTTGTGTAGCCTATCTTGACGGAGTACACCCAAGTGTTGTCATGTGCCGAGGCTACTACACACGCACCGTTCTGGCGGCCTTCGACTGGAACGGAAAAGAACTGAAGAACCGATGGGTATTCGACAGCAACCATCCCGGATGCGAGCAGTACGCCGGACAAGGAAACCACAATCTGCGTGTAGGCGATGTGGATGGTGACGGATGCGACGAAATTATTTACGGTTCCTGTGCTATCGACCACAACGGCAAAGGACTTTATTCTACCCGAATGGGACATGGAGACGCCATCCACCTGACACATTTTGACCCTTCCCGTAAAGGTCTGCAAGTATGGGACTGCCACGAAAACAAACGTGACGGAAGTACGTACAGAGATGCCGCCACCGGAGAAGTGTTATTACAGATAAAAAGCAATACCGATGTAGGACGTTGTATGGCCGCCGACATTGACCCGACTCATCCGGGTGTGGAAATGTGGTCAGGAGATTCACAAGGAATTCGAAACGTA
>ENA-OPMG01001394-OPMG01001394.1-human-gut-metagenome-genome-assembly--contig:-NODE-1394-length-14671-cov-3.686645_pt1 | contig 14671 bp, 10 predicted proteins | sample MGYA00241522_ERZ501741 | MGnify/ENA primary metagenome ERZ501741 (study PRJEB25962, sample SAMEA2042616) | human gut metagenome | biome: human gut; feature: human-associated habitat; material: faeces...
TCCTCCACCAAAAAATAATACTACTTTTTTATTTGGATTTAAATTAAAATCTATAAATAAAGATTTTTTATCATATTTATTTAAAAATCTTTCTGAGATAGGAATTCCAGTAACAAATATTTTATCGGCTGGAATATTTTTACTCATCAATGTTTCTTTCATTTCTATATTAGATACAAATAAATAATTAATATATTCATTATAAACAAGCCATTGATCATGTGATGCAAAATCTGTTAAAATTGTTGCTATTTTTGTATTTAATTTATGATGTTTTGTTAAATAACCACACATTTGGCTTGCAAAAGGGTGTGTACAGATAATTAAATCTGGTGATTTTTTTTGTAATAATTTATTTATTTTTATCCTTTTAAAAGATAATATTTACTTGGTGATAAACAATGCTAAACCTTAAAGAAATAGGTAACAGAATTAAAAAATACAGAAAGCAAAAAGGGTTCACGCAGGCACAGCTTGCGGAAATTATCGACATTTCAACAATTCATATGTCACACCTTGAAACAGGTTCTGTTGCAATGTCACTTGAATGTATGATAAAGGTATGCAATGCCCTTGAAGTTTCTCCCGATGATTTGCTGATTGGTGAATTTGAACTTAACAATAACGCCACAATAAAACAGCTTGCAGAAATAACCAAAAATCTTTCTTCGGACGAAAACAAACTGCTGATAGATTTTGCACTTTTGCTTGAAAAAAAACAAACCTAACAGAAATTAAAAAAACCGACAGAATACAATCGCTGTATCTGTCGGCTTATTATTATGCTTAAAAACTAATTCATATTATTGTTTAATTCGTTTGAAGAATTTATTATTTCTCTGATTTCATTTTCGGCTTGTCTGACTTCTTCTAAAAATGCTCTTGATGAAACACGCAACGCACCGTTGCCCAGAATTATCATCTGTTCGAGTGCGTCGGATGTTACGACACGCACCTTGTTGGTTTTGGCGAGCTTGTGAGAGGTTTTCTCAATAAACATATCGGCGGTTTCTGCCTCTTTGGTATATACAATGCTGATATTATTCACGGTTTCAACCTCTCTGTGTTCGCCCTTTACCTTGTACGCATCAAACACGAGAATAAGGTTGCACTTGCTGTAGCCCTGATAGTTGCAGAGAATGTTTATCAGAGCGTGCCTTGCACCGTCAAGACTTCTTTCGGAAAGCTCTTTGAGGTGTTCCCACGCAAAAATAACATTGTAGCCGTCAACAAGCAGATACTCCGTGCCGTCATACACGGGGGATTTTTTATACTTTTCAGCCGCCTTATCAATTGACGAAACCGCCTTGACATGACGCTTTTCGGGAGCGTGTTTTCTGCGTGTCACAGGACCGTAGGTCTGTTCAAAAATCTGCATAAGCTCCTTGTCGAGAGCAAAAATATCGTCCTGAGTTTTGCACTTTGCAAAAGCGTTTTCGCTGTTTGTGCCGATTTCATCGTCTTTCGGAGCATCGAGAATACTCGGCAGATGCATATGCTCGCCGACCTCATTCCACGGCACATTGTAGCCTGCTCCGTGAGAACAGAACACAGAACCGCATGGATTGTCAACATCGGCATCACAATCGTAGCCGATTTGTGCAATAACTTCATCACTGTTGTGACACGGCTCATAGCCTTTAAGACTGCACGAAAGTCTGCCTCTGCCGTGAGTGTACTGCATAACTTCTTTTGTATAGTTGCCCATTTCGGACACGGGAGCAGTACCTGTGAGAACGGAATTTTCTCCCTTGGCTTCGGGAGAATTGAAAGTACCGCTCATCCGCTGAATATCTGACATTGCCCGTCCCACATTTTCGTTAGGCACTTCAAGCGTAAAATCATAAACAGGCTCAAGCAGAATGCTCTTTGCCGAGCGCAGTCCCTGTCTTACGGCACGGTAGGTTGCCTGTCTAAAATCTCCGCCCTCGGTATGCTTTGCGTGAGCTTTTCCCGAAACAAGCGTGATTTCAATATCTGTAATCGGCGAGCCTGTCAGCACACCAAGATGTGTTTTTTCACAGAGGTGAGTAAGAATCAATCTTTGCCAGTTGCGGTCGAGCAAGTCCTCTTTGCAACGGGAATTAATTGTAATTCCGCTGCCACGCTTTGCAGGTTTCAAAAGGAGGTGAACCTCTGCATAGTGTCTTAACGGCTCAAAATGACCGACACCCTCAACCGTATTTTCAATTGTCTCTTTATAGATTATACTGCCTGTACTGAACGATACATTCATACCGAAACGCTCTTTTATTATGCACCTCAGCACCTCAAGCTGAATTTCACCCATAAGTCGGATGTGGATTTCACCGAGTCTGCTGTTCCACACAACATTTAGCTGAGGATCTTCGTTTTCAAGCGTTTTCAGCTTTGTGAGAGCCGTGTGGGCGTCTGTCCCGTCCTCTAATTCAACCTTGTAAGTCAGAACAGGTTCGAGTACGGGAACTCCGGAATTTTTCTCAACACCCAAGCCGTCACCCGATGAAGTGAATGTTATTCCCGTTACCGCACAAACGGTTCCTGCAACAGCCTCCTCAACGGCTGTGAATTTTTCACCCGAATAAATTCTTATTCTGTTTACCTTTTCGGCATTGGTATTTTTTTCGCTTTGGAGAATTTCACGCACTTTAAGACTTCCGCCGGTAATTTTCATAAATGTAAGGCGGTTGCCCTGATTGTCCTCTGCAATTTTATAGACCTTTGCACCGAACTCAGCACCGTAAGAGGGCATAACCGTGTATTCGTCAAGCAGATTCAAAAATGCCTTTACACCGTCAAGTTTGAGTGCCGAACCGAACATACACGGAAAAATTTTGCGTTCCTTAATCGCACCTGTTATGTCGGTCTTTTCAACGGAATCTGTTTCATAATATTTTTCAAGAATTTTTTCATCACATACGGCAACACTTTCACGAAAGCCGTCAGAGTTCGGATAGGTGAAATCAACGCAGTTTTCGTCAAGCCCTGTACGCAGCTGTGCCATAACGGAAAGCTTGTCCGCACCGTCAAGATCCATTTTGTTGACGAAGATAAAACACGGCACATTGTACTTTTTGAGCAGCTTCCAAAGTGTGCAGGTGTGACTCTGAACACCGTCAGTTCCGCTGATTACAAGAATTGCGTAGTCAAGCACCTGAAGTGTACGCTCTGCTTCTGCCGAAAAATCAACATGCCCCGGGGTGTCAAGCAGAGTAAATTCCGTGTTGTTGTACTTCATAACCGCCTGTTTTGAAAAAATTGTAATTCCACGGTCACGCTCAAGCGAAAAAGTGTCGAGAAACGAATCCCTGTGGTCAACCCGACCAAGCTTTGTTATGTTGCCGGAAGAGTACATCAGAGCCTCTGAAAGCGTAGTCTTTCCCGAATCGACATGAGCCAGAATACCGACTGCAATTTTTTTCATCTTATCACCATACCCGAAAATTTATATATTTCTTTTAGAGAATTGTTTCCATACCGATTTTTTGAACCTTAAAACCGATACGCTCGTAAAATTTCATTGCACCGTCATTGCCTGCCCACACATTTAGCGTAACATTATAACAGCCGCTTTTTCGGGCAAAATCAATAACATGGTTATACAGCTTTGTGCCGATATGCATCCCTCTTGTATCCTCGTCAACACACAAATCATCAATATACAGGGTTTTTATATTTGTGACCGACTTGCTTTCAAGATCCTGCTTGAAAATACAAAAAGCATATCCTTTTACTTTTCCGTTATGTTCTGCAACAAAAATCGGCTTTTGCTCATCAACAATTATTCGCTCAAGCTCCTCGTCTGTGTATTTCTTCTCACCAACTGTAAAAAGGTCGGGGCGGATATCGCTGTGTATCTTGTGAACCTCAAAAAGGAGCTTGTCAAGCTGCGGTATGTCTTTAAATTTTGCCCGTCTTATTGTTACTTCACACATAATTTCATCTTCCAATCATATAAAAATACCTTGTGCAATTTCGTTTTGACGAAACCTTCAACATTTATTTTACCACATTAAAAAATTAATGTAAACAAAGCAAAAAGGCTTGCGACCAAAATTGACCGCAAACCTTTTCGGGAGTAAATATGAACGAAAGTAATTATCAGTTTTATGTTGTTATATAAGATTATTGTAAAGCTCTGAAATTTCTTCAACACTTGCAGAATAAATCTATTTGTTTTATTATACACCTATATATCTAAAATTTCAAGAACCATTTTAACATTTCTATGTCTTTTGCTGTCATTTGCATTAAAAACTTGTACTTTGCAAAAAGAATGGTATAATATAATCAGGATAAAATTTACATAACCAAGGAGTTGACATATATGTATGAAGAAATTTATGCTCAGGCAAAACAGGCTTGTAATGAGCTTTGCGATGTTGCCAAGCTTAAAGAGGGCAGTATTGTTGTAATCGGCTGTTCTTCAAGCGAGGTTGCAGGCGGAACTATCGGACACAATTCAAGTCTTGAAACCGCTCAGGCTGTTTTCAAGGGTATATACGAAGTGCTTTGCGAAAGAAAAATTTACCTTGCCGCACAATGCTGTGAACACCTCAATCGTGCAATTATCGTTGAGAGAGATGCAGTACCTTTTTCAGACATAGTTAATGTTGTGCCTCAACCAAAGGCAGGTGGTTCTTTTGGAACAACTGCATACAAAACATTTGCAAATCCTGTTGCAGTTGAAGAAATCAGAGCTGATGCAGGAATTGACATAGGTGGAACACTTATCGGCATGCACCTTAAAAGAGTTGCCGTACCCGTAAGACTCGGCATTGACCATATCGGACAGGCAATTCTGCTTGCCGCAAGAACCCGTCCTAAATTCATCGGCGGTTGCCGTGCCGTTTATGACGACAGCTTTTAATTTTATTACAATTGACGGGCGGCAGTTTTCGGACTGTCGCCTGTTTTTTTATTACTGCTTATTAAAATTTCAACATATTACCTTGTTTTCCGCAAATTTGCGACATACAATATCAAAGAAAAGTTTGCATTTTTCACTAACTGTGGTATAATCTAATGAGATAATTTTTTTCTGGAGGTACTATGAGCGGTATAATTGTTTCTGTTATTGTCCCCTTTCTTGAGAGCAATAACAAATTAATAGATACTCTGTCATCAATATCCGAGCAAAAGAATATTAATCAAGAGAACATTGAAGTGCTTATTGTTGACGCAACAGACAAAACTTCAGGCAAAATTGCAAGTGGCAGTATGTCAATGTGCAAGGTGATTTATGCAAAGTCGGTTAAAAGCTTTGCCGATGCCTGCAACCTTGCTGCGTCAAAAGCAACAGGCAAATATATCACGGTGTGCAATTGCGGCGACACTTTCAGCGATAACTATTTTGAAAGCTGCATTAAGGTGTTCAACGAAAAGGAAAAAATTCCTTTTGTTGCCGGTCACAGATTTTGCGTAAACCCTGTTTTCAGAGAGAAAAAGGAATTCAGACTTAACAAAGGTCAGATTGAATCAAGCGTTGTCAGCCTTTTTGATAATCCCAACCTCATCAATCTTGAGCTTACGGGTACTTTTTACAGAACTGAAATTTTCAAATCATACAAAATGAACAACAAGCTCAAGTACGAAAGTGCAGACGATTTTGCACTCAGAATTCAGCTTGATTATCCGGAGTATGTATATCTTGATGAGATTGAATTTGACTACTTTATGCCTGTAAGCGATGACTTTATGTACTATGTTCCCACAAACTACAAGGACTGGTACACAGATTCGCTTAACAACTTTTTAAAGCCTCTCATCAATGACAGCAAGGATAGGGACGGAAATATTCCGCTGTTTATTCAGTTCTATATTGTTTTCAATATTACAACAAAGTTCCTTGCAAATATGAACAACCGCAACAAGCGTAATATGAACGATGAAGAGCTTGCGGTTTTCTTTGAAACAGCAAGAGAATGTTTTAAGTTTGCAAATGACGGTTTTGTTCTTAACAAAGACAAGTATGTTTCTCTCGGCTACAGTGAGGAAGCCGCCGAGATGTTCTATATGATAAAGCATAATTGTGTTTTCAAGGATATGCCTTTTGAATATTCCGAGGGCAAAAAAGAGGTTTACCTCAACTGCAACAATGTCTATATTTCTAAGCTTACAGACCAGAGAGTCGGTATGCATGTTATGGACTACCGTGACGGCAAGCTTGTTATTGACGGCTCGTTCAGACAGGTTTTTGACCTTGAAAATTTTGAGCTTTATGTTCAGTTTGGCGACAAAAGACAGGTTCTTACAAACACAGACCGTTATTCTCTGACAAAATATTTCGGCATCAGTGCATACAAGAAATTCACCTTTCACCTTGAGCTTGAGCTTGATCCCGAAAATCCTCAGCAGACGGTTGCATTCTTTGCAAGATACAAGGATTCAATTATTCCGCTCAAGCTTTCATTCCTGCACCATTGGTCTAAGTTTACAATCAAGCCAAAGAACTCCTACTGGAGATTCAACAAGTATGTTGCCTATATTGACAAATCAAGCACAATTGTAATCTGCCACGCATCTGCTATGGATACATTCAAGAGAGAACTCAAGTTCCTCCCCTATGTTTTCATGGAAAGTAAACGCAGCTTCATTACAAGAATTCAGTATTGGCTTACAAGACCTTTTTTCAAAAACAAGAAAATCTGGCTCATGTACGATAAGCTGTACAAGGGCGGTGACAGCTGTGAATATCTTTACAGATATTGTGCAGACAAAAAGGACGGCATTTCAAGATACTATATCATTGACAAAAACACCTCCGATTACAAGAGACTAAAGGCTGACGGACTCAAGCCTGTCAAGAACCGTTCATTCAAGCACAAAATGCTGTTCCTCAATACCGATATTGCGCTCATTACAAACTCAAATGTATTTCCGTTCAACGGCTACAGTATGGATCGTTCAAGATTCATCAGAGGTTTGTGCAACTTTCCTTCAATGTGCTTACAGCACGGACTTTCGGTTCAGAAGTGTGCAATGGCTCAGCAGAGAATTGTTGACAACACACAGATGTACTTCCTTGCGTCAAAGTATGAGTACAAAAACCTGAGCAACCATGTTTACAACTATCAGGATTTTGACATTCTCAAGATGACAGGCATCGGCAGATATGACGGACTTATCAATAACGATAAAAAGCAGATTCTGCTTTCACCCACCTGGCGTATGTACAATGCAATGCCTGTTACAACAAGCGAGGGTGAACAGAGAGCTTACAATCCCGAATTCAAGCACACAACCTATTATAAAATCTACAACGACCTTATCAATAATAAAAAGTTGATTGATACGGCAAAGCGTACAGGCTACAAGATTAAGTATGTTCTTCATCCGATTTTAAGCTCACAGGTTAACGACTTTATCCCCGATCCGTATGTTGAGGTTGTTTCATCGGTTGGCGATTTCAACTACGAAACAGCTTTTCAGGAGTCAAGCCTTATGGTAACAGACTATTCGGGCGTTCAGTTTGACTTTGCTTATATGAAGAAACCGCTTGTATATTTCCATCCGTCACAGCTTCCTGCACACTATGATGACGGCGGATTCTTCTATGATACAATGGGATTCGGAGAAATTTGTACCGAAAGCGACCAACTTGTTGACCTGCTCTGCGAGTATATGGAAAACGGCTGTAAAATGAAGCCAAAGTATGTTGAAAGAGTTGAAGATTTCTATCAGTTTGACGATCACAACAACTGTGAAAGAATTTACAACGAAATCATCAAGTATCAGCAACAGGTTAACAAAGACAAATTAAAATAATATTTAAACGGTCAGTTTTTTTGCTGACCGTTTTTGTTTTGCCAATACTCCTCAAACTCAATATACTTTTATTGCTTTTTGTACATATGTACAAATTTTGTATATATTGTTTAAAAATTACTTGTTTTTCTCTTGAAATACTACACCGCATAAATTGTTATAACAGGCAAATTATGGTATAATTGGTATTTGTAGCAATGTTGCAAATTTTACGAAAATTGTTAAGAAAACGAAGTTCCTGTCAGAAATTGACAGACACAAATCCCCTACTTTTTGGGATTTCCGTTTACGGAGGATTTAAAAATGAGCAAAACCAAACGACAGTCCGGTATTGAGTTACTGCGAATTATTGCAATGATACAGATAATTTTTTTGCATGCGTATCAGTACGGATTACTTCATGACGCATCAAAGGCCGCAGGCGATATTGACGGTATATTGGTGACATTTGTATGGTCATTATGCAGAACCCCTGTTGATATGTTTATTATGATAAGCGGCTACTTCATGATAACCTCGCAGTTTGATATAAAAAAGACCATACGGCGTGGCGGAAAAATCTACGGTGCAATGATTTTTTACTCGATTATACTTTCGATAATTTTCTTCATAAGCGATCCGTCGCTCATAAATATAAATTCAGTTATAAAGGCGTTCACTCCGCTAATGTCACGAACTTGGTATTTTCTGAGCAATTATTTGATTATTCTTCTGCTCAGCCCATTTCTCAACAAAATGCTTGCGTCACTTTCTAAAAAACATTACCTCTACTTTATGGGAATTGTTTTTGTGGCAGTAAGTCTATGGTCAACGCTTGCGGAAATTCACGGAATAAACAATGTGATCAGCGTCAACAAAATACTTGATCCTTATATGGGCAAAAGTCTTGGCGGATTCCTTTTGATGTACATAATCGGCGGTTATCTGAGGTTGTTTGTAAAGCAGAAACCGCTTGAGAAAAGAAAACCGAATTTCCGCTATCTCGGCATTTTCGTCGGCCTTTGCGTATTAGATTTTGTATTGGCATCTGTTTTTCCACAATACAAGCCGGCATTCGGTATGTTCAACAACCCGATTGTCCTCGCCGAATCGGCGATGTTGGTTCTCTTTTTCAGAGATTTCAATTTCAGCTCAAAATTTGTCAATACAGTAGCCGGCACAACGCTCGGTATATATGCAATCCACGAAAATCCGTATGTTCGTGATTGTCTGTGGAATGTTGCAAACTTCAGCAATAAGCACCTCTATGACACCCTGATTTACATTCCGATTGTATTTATAACAATCCTCCTCATATTCGCAGGCTGTTGCGTAATTGAGCTTTTAAGACTTAAACTCTTCGAATTTGTCGGCAATAAAATCAACGCCCGCAAATCCATAACATCCGGCAACCGCTGTACAAAATAATATATCTTATAAAAAACAACACCGACAGATTAGGCCAAAAGCTAACCTGTCGGTGTTTTTATTATTCAAAATATTTTCCGCTGCCCTTCATTTCTGTTTTAATGAAGTGCGACATAATTTTGCCGAGATATTTTTTCATCATTTTGTTATAGCTTTCGGGGTTGACTTCACCGCCGTATGCCATAACATCAAATGTTATTTTCGCCTCAACAATCTTTGCATTCAGCCTTAAAAATCCGCAACGCTGATAGAATTTATAACGGCTCATTCGCTGTTTTTGATTGGGAGCATTTTCTTCTTCAAGCTGTTCAATTGCAAGAAAAATCTTTTTGCCCTTATACAAATTTTTAAATTCATCAAGCACGGCAACTCCGATTCCGTGTCCCCTCTCCTTTTCGGAAATTGCATAGTAGTACACATAGACAACTTCGCCGTCCGTGATTGCATAGATAAGTCCAATCCACTTTTCTTCATCATAAATTGCGTAGAAATCTGCACCCTCATTCTTTGATTTTTTCATCAAAAGCCAAAACGGTACTCTCTCAACGGCAGGAAATGCGGAAAGGTATAATTCTTTTACAGATTTATAATCACAAATTTGTTTTGTGACTTTTTTAAAGCAAATCATAAAAATCCCTTTCGTTATTATAATCACAGGGAATATTGTACCACATAAAGGATTAATTTGCCACAACAGTTTTCGTCTTTGAAAGTTTTCTTATTTTAACATAATAAACCGCAATCATAAGGAGCATACTTCCTGTCCATGCGGCAGGACCGGCAACACAGATTGATGCGTAACCTATTACAGAACTGAAAATGACAGGCGCCATAATTCGCATAACAACTTCGATAAGCGAACCGATCATAGGCACAATGCCGTTTTTAAGTCCCTGAATTGTTCCACGGTATATAAACAGCATTGCAAGCGACCACTCAAACGGGCAGTTCCAGAAGATAAACTGAACGGAATAATCAATAGTCTGCTGTGAGCTTCCGCTTGTGAAGATTCCTGTTATCGGCTGAGCAAAAATCATTGAAACCGCACCGATTACAATTGAATATACAATGCAAATTAACAGGCAGAAATTGACGCCTTTTTTGATTCTGTCATATCTTCCTGCGCCCTCGTTCTGACCTGCAAATGTTGCGATAACCATACTCATTGAGTTCATCGGATTCTGGATGAGGAGCTGGACACGGTTGCCGATTGTGTAGGCGGCAACGGCATATGAACCGAACTGATTTACGAAATACTGCAAAACCATCATTCCGATTGAAATTACTGAGTTTTGAAGTCCCATCGGGAAACCGACTTTTAGCTCGTCCCGTACAGTTAAAGTCAAATTTTTAAAGCTGTTTTTGTTCGGCAAGAGCATTTTCACCTTGAAAAAAATGTACACACAACAGAGAACTGCCGACACAAGCTGAGAGATTACCGTTGCAATTGCCGCACCCGAAACATCCCACCTGAACACTATGATAAATAACAGGTCAAGTCCGACATTCATTACGGATGAGAAGAGCAACAGATAAAGCGGAGTTTTGCTGTCACCAACCGAACGCAGAAGTGATGCCGTAAGGTTGTAGAGCATTGTTGCGGGGATTCCGAGGTAAATTATTGTAAGATATCTGCTTGCGTACTCGAATGTATCCGAGGTTGTTCCGAGCATTGTAAGCAGCGGATTAACAAGAAGTACAAAAGAAACAGTAAGCACAACAGCCGACACAACGCCGATTATTATGTGGGCGGCAACGCTCTTTTTCACCCGTTCCATATCGTTTGCACCGAAATGCTGTGAAGTGATTACCGAACAGCCGGCGGAAAGTCCTATGAAAAATCCGAGTGCAAAAAAGTTGAGCGAACTCGTTGAACCGACAGCCGCAAGCTTGATTTCACCGAGAGTCTGACCGACAATCAGCGTATCGACAACATTGTAAAGCTCCTGCAAAAGGTTGCCGATTATTACGGGAATTGCAAAAAATAAAATCTGACTTGAAATTTTTCCCTGAGTCAGATTTCTAACAGATTTTGAACCATTCATAACATTCACACTTCTTATCAAAAATTTTTATGTTTTTAATATCTTTTTCGTTTAAATTTAAGTCTTGGCAACACTCTGATTTTGATTGTTCAAATACAGAGTATGTTGTATATAGCAAACAGATTGCAATCTGTGCAAAGGAGCGATAGCTCCTCGGGATTTCAGTCATTAGACTGAAATCCTAAGAAGTACCGCACTAGATTATAGCACAGCGATTTGTGAATGTAAATGTATAGGAATGACGAAATAAAGACGCTTTTGTTTTGAAAAAACTTTACACAATGCACAGTATTTATTTTGTCCTATTTTATTACAGCATAATTTTATAACCAAATAATAAGTATTTCACATTATCCGATTATTATTGACTGTTTTAAGAATACATCCGTTTTGATGAAAATTTGCAAATTGTCAATATTTTGTTATTTTGAGTTTTCAGCAAAAACAAAACAGAGCCGTAAAAACGACTCTGCCCTGTAACATTAGAGAAAATATTTATGAAAACAAACTGTCTTATTAATCAGTCTTTTTTAACATTGAAAGCGTCCATACCGACTACTGTATCGTTAATTACTGTATTAATATTTCAACTGATTTTGAAACACCCTGTCGGGAGGTAAGCACATCCTCCCGAGTAAAGACTTTCGGTACCCGCAAGGGAAGTCCACATGATTCATTCAAAAGAGTTAGTCTCTGCTAACTGAGTATTATTATATACCACTCAACAAAGAAAATCAAGAGAAATTTTTTATTTTTTTCTGCAATATTCGTCAGAGATATTTTAAAGCTATTTAAAAATATTTTTAAATAGTTCTTGACTTTTCAGTAAATCAGGCTATAATAAAGCTACAAGCTATTTAAAATATTTTTTAAATAGCTGTGTGAGGAGGTATCTGCTTGTCACTGAACGGTACACTTAAAGCACTTTCAGATCCGATAAGAAGAAATATTCTGACAATGCTGAAAGGCAAAAAAATGATTGCAGGCGACATTGCCGAAGAACTTGGAATTTCACCTGCATCGCTTTCATATCACCTCAATCTGTTGAAGAAAAACGACCTGGTGATTGAATCAAAAGAAAAAAATTATGTTTATTATGAGCTTAACACAACCCTGTTTGACGAACTCATAATGTGGCTTAAACAATTTTAGGAGTTGATTTTATGAAAAAGCTGAATAAAATTATGCTTGCACTTTCCATATTGCCCACTTTGCTTACTTCCGTATTTTTATTCTTTATGAATGACACCGTTCCCATGCACTACAACGCAAGCGGTGCTGTTGACCGTTACGGTTCAAAATACGAAAACTTCATTCTCCCTGCAATCATTCTGTTTATGTATGCATTTTACATTGTGTATACCAAGATATATACTAAATACAGCACAAACAGCGTTGAAAAGATAAATAACAATGTAAAAATCACTGCGATACTTGTGACATCAATCATTGCGGCTTTCAATATTCTTCAATTGATGTTTCTCATTCTGGCAATTTTAAAGCCCGACAGCACAACTTTTACAGATAATGTGCCGTTCATTATAAATACGGTTATGGGTTTAATGTTGATTATTGCAGGCAACTTTCTTCCGAAAACAAAACGAAATTCGTTTATCGGAGTAAAAACATCATGGACTCAAAGCAGTGACTTGGCGTGGTATGAATCAAACCGAGCCGGCGGAATTGCCTTTGTAGTTACCGGAGTTTTGACAATCATTGAAAGCTCATTCATAAAGGGAATCAATTCAACAATTATTATGGTTGCAATTCTTCTGATAAGCATTGCCGTTGCCTACATCTATGCGTATGTAAAAGTAAAAAAATCCGCTTAATCAAGCACAAAACCGCTGTCGGGATTAAACCTGACAGCGGTTATTTTTTGAAATATTCACTTATAAATATTCACTAAAATTACTGCTCTGCTTTTTCGGGGAGCGACAAAGCTTTTCCTTTATCATTTTTCTTTGTCAGCGGAGTCATACTCTTTGCACAAATCATCATAGTTGACGCATTATGCAAAAATGCCGAAACCGACGGCTGAATAACGCCCATAAAGCCTGAAAGCAAAAGTGCCGAATTGAAAGCAATTATGAAACGATAGTTTTTGTTGATTCGTTTCATAAGGTCTTTGCTCAACTTGCGAACACGCACAAGCGCACGCAAATCAGAGCCTTTTATGGTAATATCCGCAGTTTCACGGGCAATGTCGGACGCATCGTTCATTGCAACCGAAACATTTGCGGATGGCAATTCCGATATCGGCTCTTGTAAGTGCCGGCGCGTCGTTGATACCGTCACCGACCATAATTACCTTCTGACCGTTCTGCTTCATTTCTTCAACATATTTGTGCTTGTCCTCGGGGAGAACCTGACACTTATAGTCGGTAATTCCGAGCATTGCGGCAGTCGCCTTTGCGGCTCTGTAGCTGTCGCCCGTGAGCATAACAACATTCTTTATGCCCTGTTTTTTGAGCATATCAATTGCCTGTTTTGCTTCTTTTCGAGGCGGATCGCTGATGCACAATGCACCCGAAAGTTCACCGCCGATTGCAAGGTAAAGCACGGAACATGAGCCGGATTTTTCGTCAATAATATTCTGCTGTTCCTTTGTAACGGTAACATTCTCGTCCTCAACAACAAAATGCTTACTGCCGATTATTGCACGCTTACCGTGAAGTGTTGTTGCAATACCGTGGGCAACAACATACTCAACCTCTGTATGCTCCTCGGAGTGAGAAATTCCTCGTTTTTCAGCACCGATTACAACGGCATTTGCTACACTGTGCGGAAAATGCTCCTCAAGACAGGCTGAGATTCTGAGAACCTCGTCCTCGGTATAATCGCCGAATGCAACAACCTTTTCAAGAACAGGCTCTGCGTTTGTGAGCGTACCTGTCTTGTCAAACACGATTGTGTCAGCATTTGCAAAAGCCTCAAGATACTTTCCGCCCTTGATTGTAATATCGTTGTCAGCCGCCTCTTTGACAGCCGAAATTACGGCAATAGGGGTTGACAGCTTGATTGCACAGGAGTAGTCAACCATAAGAAGTGAAACTGCCCTTGTGATGTTTTTTGTGAAGATAAGAGTTGCGAAAAATCCGATAAAGCTGAACGGAACAATTCTGTCGGCAAGAGCTTCGGCACGGCTCTGAACACCTGCTTTGAGTTCCTCGGAATTGCCGATAAGCTCAATAATCTTGCTGATTTTAGTATTTGACGCAAGCTGACGGACTGTTACAACAATACTGCCCTCTTCGATTACCGTACCTGCATAAACGGAAATTCCCTCACGCTTTAATACAGGCAACGGCTCGCCTGTCATTGACGACTCGTTTACGGTTGCCTCACCGTCTGCAACAACACCGTCAACAGGAATAACCTTGCCTGTCTGAACACGGATTTTGTCGCCGACACGCAGATCCTCAATCGGAATGAGAACATCACCGTCATCGGTAACAAGCCATACCCTGGCG
>ENA-OPMG01001402-OPMG01001402.1-human-gut-metagenome-genome-assembly--contig:-NODE-1402-length-14626-cov-3.508544_pt1 | contig 14626 bp, 10 predicted proteins | sample MGYA00241522_ERZ501741 | MGnify/ENA primary metagenome ERZ501741 (study PRJEB25962, sample SAMEA2042616) | human gut metagenome | biome: human gut; feature: human-associated habitat; material: faeces...
CAGCCAGCGGTGCAGAACGAGCCTACCGAAAAGCAGTGGACAAGCTGACGGAATTGTTGGTTGCCGAGGGCGCAATCCATGCAGTCCGGCTAAAACAGAAATCCAAGATCAAGCGAAAAAAGAAAATCGCCGCCGCAATCTACGAATATCAGGCAGACTGCGACGGCGAATGGGGCGAAATATCATTAGATTTTGAGAACGGCAAGGCAGAGGTCATTTTGCTTGCCGATTGGGATACAGTGAAAACGAACAAATTTGCAAGCAGAGCAATCGCCTATCTTCTGAACTGTGAGAACGAAAAATTACCCAAGGAAATAATGGTGGCCTTTGAATAACGAGGGAGTGAGATACATGGAACAATTATTGATTATTGAAGATGATATAGGGTTGAATCAGGGTTTAAGTAAAGCACTGAAAGCAGATGACCGTCAGATTATATCCTGCCAAGACCTAAAAACGGCGAAGGAACAGCTTCTTTGCGGCGGTGTATCCCTGATCCTGCTGGATATCAATCTGCCGGATGGCAGCGGGCTTGAGCTGCTCCGGGAGGTCAAGGAAAACACACCCTATATTCCTGTTATTCTGCTGACTGCCAATGACACCGATCTGGACATCGTAGACGGACTGGAGAGAGGCGCTGATGATTATATTACCAAGCCCTTTTCTCTTTCGGTTTTGCGGGCAAGGGTGAATACCCAACTGCGAAAGCAAGCGTCAAACCATAAAAATGCGCCGTTCCATATGGATCTATTTCACTTTGACTTTGAGGCTATGACCTTTTATGTGGGAGATTCAAAAGCGGAATTGAGCAAAACCGAACAAAAATTACTGCGTCTGCTTGTTGAAAATCGTGGTCGAACCATGACCCGTGGAGACCTTGTCGACCGGATCTGGACAGATGGCGCAGAATATGTGGATGAAAATGCTTTGTCTGTTACGATCAAGCGGCTGAGGGATAAGCTTGGTGCACAGAAATACATTAAAACCGTCTATGGAATCGGTTATAGCTGGGTGACAAAAGATGAATAAAACCGGCATTGTGATCATACTGCTGTGTTTTCTGGCGGCGGCAGCTGTTGTGTTATGGGAGCGGAGAAAGGTCAGAAAAACGATGGAAGAAATCGAAAGGATGCTGGACGCTGCCATGACCGGCTCCTTTTCTGAAACCAATTTTGATGAAAGCCGGCTGTCTGCTTTGGAAACAAAGTTTGCACACTATCTTTCTGCCGCAGAAGCATCTTCTCGAAATGTAGCGCAGGAAAAAGACAAAATCAAAACCTTGATTGCGGACATTTCCCACCAGACGAAAACGCCGATTGCAAACCTGCTGTTATACAGCGAGCTTTTGATGGAGGAAACTCTGCCTGCATCGGCGAAGGCAAATGTGGAGGCGCTGTACAAACAATCGGAAAAGCTGCGATTTCTGATCGATTCTCTCGTAAAGCTTTCCAGACTGGAAAACGGGATCATTTCACTCTCCCCTCAGCAAGCAGCGCTGCAGCCGCTGCTTGAAAGCGTAGTAGAACAATATGCCGCCAAGGCTTCTGAAAAAAGATTGTCTTTGCGACTGCAAGATACCGATGCTTTTGCTGTATTCGACTCCAAATGGACAGCGGAAGCGCTGGCTAATATCGTAGACAACGCCATCAAATATACAGAGCATGGCACCATTACTATTTCTGCCGTAAGCTATGAAATGTTTGCAAGGATCGATATATCGGATACCGGTTCAGGCATCCCGGAAAGTGAGCAAGCGAAGATATTTGCTCGCTTTTACCGCTCAAATAGTGTGCAGAAACAAGAAGGGGTCGGCATCGGCTTATACCTTGCCCGACAGATCATATCCGGCGAGGGCGGTTATATCAAGGTTGCTTCCGTTCCGGGAAAAGGAAGTACGTTTTCCATATTTCTGCCGAAATAACAACAATTCTATCAAAACTGTTAGATTTCATTTTCCGCCGGAAAGAATGTGGAAAGATTCCTATGCGATAATCTGTATGTATCAAAGGATCATTTCCTTTCATACATACAGATTTTTTCATGGAGGTACTCATTTATGGAAGTTTTACAGGCAAAAAACCTGAAAAAGATTTATGGCTCCGGCAATAACGCAGTTCATGCGTTGGATGGAGTTGATTTAAGTGTAAAGAAGGGCGAATTTGTTGCAATTGTCGGCACATCCGGCTCCGGCAAATCCACGCTGCTGCACATGCTGGGCGGGCTGGATCGCCCTACAAGCGGCACGGTCATGGTGGACGGACAGGATATTTTCTCCCTGAAGGAGGAAGCGCTGACCATCTTCCGCCGCAGGAAAATCGGCTTTGTGTTCCAAGCATATAATCTTGTTCCGGTGCTGAATGTGTATGAAAATATTGTTCTACCCATTGAGCTGGACGGTGGCAAGGTCAATAAGGATTTCGTACAGCAGATTGTACAGACACTTGGGCTGGATGATCGTCTGGATGCGCTGCCCAATCAGCTCTCAGGCGGTCAACAGCAGCGAGTAGCCATTGCCCGTGCGCTGGCGGCAGCACCCGCTATCATTCTGGCAGATGAACCCACCGGCAATCTGGATTCCAAAACCAGCCAGGATGTATTGAGCCTTTTGAAAGTCACCAGTCAAAAGTTCGCCCAGACAATCGTAATGATCACTCACAACGAAGAAATTGCGCAGATGGCAGACCGCATTATCCGTATCGAAGATGGTCGGATCGTCTCCCAGAACTAACGGGAGGTGGCTACGATGAATGTCAAAAACAGAAAATGTATTCGAAAGCTCAGCTTAAAATCTCTTTATGCGAACCGTCGCCGCAATCTGATCGCTATTTTTGCCATTGCGCTGACAACGCTGCTATTTACGTCCATGTTCACCATTGTCTTGTCGTTGAACGCCAGTTATGAAACCTACCAGTTTCGGCAGGTAGGCGGCTATGCACACGGTACCTTTAAAGATGTTTCCCCCGAGCAGGCGGAACGCATCGCTGCCCACCCAAAGGTGAAGGCTGCGGGGGTACGGAAGGTAATCGGTATCACTGCGGAGGGGGTCTTTGCCAAAGTACCGGCAGAGATCAGCTACATGGATGCCAACTGCACTAAATGGAGCTATGCCACCCCTACTACCGGACGGATGCCCGAAAGCGGCAAAGAGGTAGCCATGGATACGGCAGCGTTGCAGCTGCTTGGCGTAACGCCGGAGCTGGGCGCCGAGGTCACGGTTTCCTATTCCATTACGGACAAGGATCAAACCGCCTTTACTGTAACAGATACCTTTACGCTGGTGGGCTATTGGGACTATGATGAACTAATGCCTGTTCATTACATCAACATCAGCCGTGATTACGCAGATGACATCGAAGCGCAGGCAGTGAAAACAGGTTTACAGCCTTTCCGCACCGATTTGAATGTCATGCTGGCCTCCGGCACAAACATTCAAGGGCAGATGGAGCAGGTGGATACCGATCTTGGCTACACATGGGACAGCTATACCGATCCCAACAGCGTCCGGATCGGCGTCAACTGGGGATATACCTCATCCCAGCTGGAGTCGCAGCTTGATCCGGAACTTGTGATCGCCATAGCAGCTTTTTTGCTGCTGGTGATTTTCACTGGGTATCTTATCATCTATAACATTTTCCATATCTCTGTTGTAGGGGATATCCGGTTTTACGGACTTCTGAAAACCATTGGCACAACGCCCCGGCAGCTCAAACGCATCATTCGCCAGCAGGCACTTCTGCTTTGTCTGATCGGCATTCCGGCAGGGCTGCTGCTGGGCTACGGCATCGGCGCTGTTCTGGTGCCTGTTGTCTTGCGCTCCACCCAGTTGGGGGTGGGCATCACTACCATCAGCACATCGCCTGTGATCTTCCTTGGTTCTATGCTGTTCGCCTTGTTGACGGTGCTCTTGTCCTGTTCCAAGCCCGGAAAAATGGCAGCCAAGGTTTCTCCGGTGGAGGCTACCAAATATACGGATGCGATGCAGACGAAGAAAAAACGGCGCAGTACCCGGGGAGCGAAGCTCCATCAGATGGCCTTTGCCAATCTGGGACGAAACAAGAAAAAGACGGTACTGGTGGTGGTGTCTCTGGCACTGTCGGTGACACTCTTCAATGCGCTGTGTGCCTTTGTGGGCGGCTTCAGCATGGAGAAGTATGTATCCGCCAAGACCTGCGCCGATTTTATCGTCAGCACTCCCGACTATTTTCGTTATAACTCGAGTGCAGATGAATTTATCACCCCGGAGCAAATAGAGGATATCTCCGCAAACACAAAGGCCAGTCTTTCCGGCACGGGATATGCTGTGCGAAAACCCGCATATCTGTGGATGACGGAGGATGCTCTGCGGCAGGACTATGCAAGGTACGAAAGCGCCGAGCAGTTGGACAGCCATATGAGCCGTCTGGAGCACCGGGGCAATATGGTGATGGGAGATACCAGAATCGAGGCTCTGGATAACAGTCTGTTTGACAAGCTGCAAGTGTTCGACGGAGATATTTCTCCCATGTTGGAGCCGGACAATAACGCCATTGCCATTGCGGTTTCCTTAGATGACTACGGTAATCTGCACAATCCTGAATACTACCCCAAGGTGGGAGACACGATCACCGTTACCTATGCGGACGATGTGAAATATATCGACAGCCGCACCGGGGAACTCTGCACCGAAGACACACCGGAGGAGTACTTTCAGACAAAATTGTATGGAGCCAGAGATGTAGAGTACACGGTCTGCGCCTTGGTAGAACTTCCGGATTCCATGAGTTATCGTTATAGTGGTTTTGGATATGACGTAGTTTTGTCTGTGGACACCGCACAGAGGGACAGCGGTGGTGCAGCCATTCCGATGCTCTACCTGTTCGACACAGCGGACGACGCTGACGAGGCCGAAGCAGAGCAATATCTATCGAAGCTCACTGCCGGTGAGTTTTCGCCCTTGATGTATGAAAGCAAGGCCATAGTTCGCTCTGAATTTGCTCAGTACCGGCAGATGTTCCTTCTGATAGGTGGTATCCTCTGTGCTATCATCGGGCTGGTGGGACTCTTAAATTTCTTCAACGCCATGATGACCGGTATTCTTTCCCGCCGCCGTGAATTTGCTGTGCTTCAGGCTGTAGGAATGACGAACCGGCAGCTCAAAACCATGCTGATCTACGAGGGATTGTTTTACGCAATGTCCTCCGTAGCGGTGGCTTTTATTCTGTCGCTGGCGGTGGGACCTCTTGCAGGAAAAATGCTGGGCAGTATGTTCTGGTTCTTTGAGTATCGATTCACCATTCTGCCTGTCCTGCTGACAATTCCGGTATTTCTTCTGCTGGGGTGGCTGATCCCCTGCATGATGTATGACAACGCAGCAAAATGCAGTGTTGTAGAGCAATTAAGGGATGCTCAATAACTGTTAAGCAAAAAACGGCCCTCTGCCAAGGAAAAGGCAGAGGGCTGAGTTTTAATCTAAGGGTTTACATTCAGTTACAGTTTTTAGATAAATTTCGGGGTTTCCGTTCAATATCAAGTCTGCATATCCAATCGGATCATTGTAAATCAGATAGTCCAGCTCTGACCGCTGATACATATTGTCTGCAACCTCGTTCTCCACGGCGATGGTGTCAATGGCAATCATGCTCGAGTCGCCCTCGCCCTTGGAAAGTAATACAGCCGTCTCAACATGCGTGGACGAGGGGAAATGGATGCAAAGGATGCTAACGTATCCTGGTTCTACTTTGCCAAAACACACAAAGATCTACCTATTGTTCTCATACTTCATGAGATTTTTCCTTACATTTTTAAATTCCAATAGCCACTTCGTGCTGTTCCAACCCTCTCTAACACATTCATTTCTGCCAGTTCTTTTATATTTTTCTTAACTGCTCTTGCTGTAATTCCTAATCGTTCTGCCATCACAGTTTGTGTTATCTTTGAATTATCTGCAATCATATTTACGATTTTCTGTTGTGTTGCATTCAATTTCATTGGTGAACTTTTTGGTGAACTTTTTGGTGAACTTTGGTGAACTTCACTATACGACGGTCTGTATAAGTTCACTCTAAAACTATCTCCAATTTCTTTTAATTCCGGTTCCTTGATTCCATATTCCCGACAGGAACTAAACATTCTCTTTACACCAGTTCCCCAGCTTTCAATAATTCTCATTCTGCTAAATACTTCAGCAATACAGCGATTGCGAATTTTAGAGCCGCCTTCTTTTATCTGTTCTATCGTCAAACCTCCACACAACATTCCTGGCGAAGTAATTTCAACTCTGTCATCATAAACTGCGACCTGCACACATGCCCTGTCCAAAAAATTTCGATGTGTCGTAGCATTTACGATTGCTTCCCTAATTGCTTCTGTAGGCAATTCATACGAATCCGTTCTGACCAATCCATTTATTTCTGCTCCCAGATTAATATGTTTCAAAACGAATTTGTAAGCTTCTTCAATTTGTTCATAAAGCGGTCCTTCAAAATCTCTTTTATCAATAAAAACAACTCTTTCAACACCTTTGAATAATGCACACTGTATTTTAACAAATGGGAACGGGTTATTTGTAAGCATTACAAAAGCATTTGTAGGAACCAGCGTTCCCTCCAAATTCTTGATTACTCCCCAGTTAATCAAATTTTGAACTGTTACATCACGAACCTTTTCTTTTTCTGCTTTCGTCTTTGCCGCATCTACCATATACTTTTTGATAGCAGCACATAATTTTTCTGCCTGTTCTGCATCATACTTTTGTTCAACACAGACCATTTCGTCAAAAGAACGATTTGTTCCCTGAAAATCCAAATTCTTAATTATTGTGTCATCTGCCGGTCTTGATGTTCCTGATACTCTGATAAATGTCCCTGACTCTTTTCCAAGTGTTTTGATGTAATAAGGTCTATTTGCACCCGGATAAATTTCTACCACAATAACACATTTCCCCTCAATCGTATCAACTCCAATATTAGGAAAAATTTGCGGGTAACACATATCTGAAATTGTATTTGTTATTCCATCAATTATTTTAAACACCTCATTAGGATCAACACCCACAATCTCATGACTTTTATCATCAACACCAATAATAATCTTTCCACCTGCTGTATTAGCAAAAGCTACAACACTTTTTATATACTTTTCGCTCTTTTTAGGTACCTCTACCTTAAATTCTATATTGGATGATTCCCCCGCTTTGATTTCATCTGCTAACATGCTTTCCTCCACGCTTGAATCAATATAATTACAGCACATACGTCTTCTGTCAATATAACAATATAAACTCACGAATTTTCGAAAATATATGTTCTCGATATCTTTACTTCTCAATCATACTCCAAAATATTTAAAACAAGATATTTTGCAAACTCACAACTTGTATAAGAAGCATATTTCTGAAAATCATCACCTTTTTTTTCATCCGCAAAATCGCTTATTGATTTCAGGCAAATAGGTATTACGCTATTATCAATACCATAATTTGCAGCATAAAATACACCATATGATTCCATATCTAAGCCCACTGTTTTTCTTGAATGCTGCATTATCATATCATCTACAATTTTTGAATTACCAACCACCGCCGCACCACAAGCTAACGGCCCTAACACCAAATTCAAATCATGACTAATTGTTTGGCCTTTAAACTCCCTCTTTATTCCAAACAATTGTTGTGCGTAATCTCTTCTTAAAATACTCTCCATTCCTGAATCCAGTAAAATATGCTTAGGATCTGGTGAGAAAATAGCTTCCCCATTCTCCCCTGTTATGTATTTACCATTTGAATAATTCCAAACTTCAGTAGCTACTATTATATCCCCCAGATTTTTCCCTGAGCCTATACCAGCCGCAATTCCAACCATAATTAAATACTTTGGATGAAAATGATGTATTATATTTAGTGATAATGTTGAAGCTGCAGCCATTCCCATTTCTCTTTGTTGTGCATATACCACTTTTATATTTTTACCATTTGCCACTATATTTGCAAGATAATAATCTGTTGTATCGCTATCAAAATTTACTCGTTGGAAATCATGCTCTTTGAATGCATATTTTAAAGCTTCCATTTCGTTATTGACCGCACATATAATTGCAACATCACTTTTTTTAACATCTGAAAAACGCTCAATTGATTTCTCATATTTAAGAGCATATCGAATTTTATTTTTTATTACATTTTCCCATTCTACAGACTGTTCATCATATTTTAGTACCAGAAATTCTAGATTCTTTCCTAATTCCTTACATTTTTCTTGTAATGCATCATGCTCTGTCAAAATAATTATTTCCTTAGGTATCAATATCGAATCTGTCTCTAAGATTTCATCAATAAATTCCAACCCAGCGATTTCCGAGTCATCTTCCTCCCCTATGCATTCAGCTATTTTCAAATCCAACACAACCAAATCATATCTTATACTTTTCATTTGATCTTTAGCTGACTTCAAATCCAATACATGTTCTATTGAATCTGAAACCAACTCGTCAATTGTATTGATAACTGAATGTAGTCTTTTCAACTTCTTACTTTCATCATCTACTAATAGTATCTTCATTTCATCGTACCTCAAATATTCTTCAAATAATTTTCCAGTTCTGTTTTCCACTCTAATGATGATTCATCATAATGAATACAGCCCAGATAATAATTTGAATAATTCTCTTTCATTTGGTCATCAAGTTGCTCAAGATTTATTTTTTTTGTGTCATCCTCAATCACATCAAAAGCTGTGATAACCAATACTTTTACAGACAGTTCTTTCCTATCTATTTCATCTAAAATTTCAATACCGCCAAATGCCTCAAACTCATTTAGTTCTTCATCTTCCCCATTTATATCATAAAGTGGCAAACTCATATCTAATAAAACTATATCAAACTTGCCATTTCTTAATGCTAGCATACCTCCCATCAAAGAATTTACAACACTAATATTTTCAACACCTAACTCATCTTTTAAATAAGTTACTATATTGCTTTGCTTAACATTTTCATCTTCAACAAATAAAACTTTCATCTCTCTCCTTTCTATGCCATGATATTGGTAATTCCAATGAAGACAGAAATGCCAAATAAATTTTCTTCAATTTGGTACCATATTGCGTATGCAGCATCAATATTATACTGAAACGTTTTATACAACTTATAAAGTCCGGTTCCGCCCTCACTCTGTGAATATTTTTTTACAGTTTCTGTATTTTTTGTATTTGCAAAAATCACCCCTACCTTATCCCTTAATACATTTATATCTATATCCTCGCTAAGTGTATTGGAAATAGATAATTCTAAGAATCCGAGATCATCTACTTTAATTCTCTTTTTTTCGAATTCATCTTTTAATTCCTCTAATACAGCTTCATCACACACTTTATTTACATCAATATCAATTTCTAACTTCGAATAATCTGATATTCCCGAATGCTCTAATGCATTGTTTATCATAATATTCACAGCATCTACGAAATAAGGGAAATTTTCACCTTTGTATAGATTAGTATCACTAATATTTTTCTTCAAATTTATTTCTGCCATACCACCATTAAGCTGAGAAATAATTTCCAAACAAGTATCTACTAAATCGTCCATCGTGAAATCCAAATAAGTTACATCTTTTTTTTCAAATACATTTGCGAACTCTATTGTCTTTCCACCAATTTGAGATTTGCATAAATTTATGCTACTCGAAATCGATTTTACAGCATCCCTTACATCCTCATTCTTTATGTTTCCAACACTGCATGCTAATGCATTTAACTCTGCTTGGAAATAGTTCAAAAGATCTTCCTGTATTTTCTTTTTCAAAACAACAAAATAGTTAAGCGTATACTGCCATAAAAGATCAATAACCTGATCGTAAAAAGTATTAAAATCAATTATGTTATCCATATCAATTAGAAGAAGTTGATTGACACACATAGTAAAATCCAATAAGGCATTGTTTTCTTCTTTATATCTTATACTCAACCATTCTTTTTTTATTTCATCTACCTTTTTCTCAATATCGGCCGTAAATAATGACAAACATTTTTTAACTTTTCGGCTTCCCTTTGAATTTTCCGGTAAAATATGATCCCAATATTCATTTATTAGATATTCACTACTATCATTTTTTTCTTTTTTGGAAAGCAAATTATACTCTTGAAAAATTGTCGTTAATTGGTTTTTACAATAACCATGCCTTATTCTAGAACTCAGAAAGGTATTTAATCCATATTTTTCATTAAATAAAAATTCTTCTGTTATTGTTGTAATTATCCCTTTTAGTATTACCATTTTCTGAGAATATGTAGCATTATTTCGTATTTTATCATTAATATCATCGACAATTTTTTTCAAATCGCTTATGTATTCAGTGCTATATATATCATATGTCATTAACTCTTCATCCAAGTTCTTGACAGATAAATATCTATTGAAATCTTCTCTTAATGCTAATTCATTCTCCTTTTTAATGTTTTCCGTATCTACAAAAACTCTACTTTGATTAATCTGCTTAATTCGATCTTTAATACTACGTTGCTTAGTAATTGCAGTAATCTCAGCATAATATTTCTTCTTATTCTCTGAGTCTAACACAATTAAATTTTGAAGTATTTCTATTCTGATTTCCTCTACTCTGTTTCCTTCCGGATTCAAAATAATATCTCTTTTTATAAGATGCTGTATACATACCCTATCTAAAAATGTAACCAACGCAGGCCCTTTTTCTTCTCGTTCAATTACATCTTTTATAGATTTAAAATTATTATAATCCATATAATTTGAATACGCTATTCTTTGCTTCTTATAATCACTAGGCATACTTAAATAAACAAACACCACATAATTAAGATTTTTCTTAATTTCCTTAGTTAAATGATGCCTAATATTATCACTTGATCTTTGAATGTCGATTCTTCTTTGTAGATTATGATTTTTTAATATCGCATTTGTAATACATCTTACCTCTGATAAATAATCTTCACTATTTTCAAAAATAGTTATTTGTCGACGTAAGATTCTTTCTAAAAAGTAATTATTATCCTTGTTGATTTTATCAAGAGTTTTTATCGCATTTACATTATCCCCCTGCTGTATATATCTATCCGTTTCAAAAAGTAATTTTCTATTCTTATCTGATAATTGATCTGAAAGTTCTCCCATTCCATATTTAAACAAAAACAGTTGATAGGTTATCGGACACACATTTTTAAAAATTTCCAAAAATGCTTCCCTATTTGATATACAATTAAAACTCATCAAATTAGGAGAAATACACATATCATTAATTGCCGACATAAAACTCAATCTTTTTCTACTTTGCATAGATGTTTTTCTTGCTATAAACCCAATTACTTTATATTCCCAGCTTGTCCCTCTAACAACTTTTATATATGAAAACAATTTTTGTATTGCATCTGCTTCATATTCATTAACCATATATGCATTATACAACCAGCGATACACCCCATCATCAAAATGTGGTTCTTCATTAAGGAAAATATATGATTTTACCAATAAAATTATACACTGAAAATCCTGCGGTCTTCTTTCCAGATATTTATTACACTCTTCTATATAATTTTTATAATTGCCACTAGTATATGTCTCTAACAAAGAATAATATTCCAGTTGTTCTCCCGTAATTGGTTTAGGCTTTGTTATCAAAGAAAGATTCGCCAATCTAAAATCATCTAACTTCAATTCATAATTATCTACTTCACCTTCTACAAATCTCATCTGATCCGATATGACAAATGATTCATACATATCTATGATGGAAAATTGCGAATCAAACATAAGGGCAATTTCAATTTCTTCAATATCAAATTCCCTTTCCACATTGAATTTAAAGTTAATATATTTTCGAATAATCTCATTATCCTGAAGGTCTTCGTTATAACTATCTATTTTTTTCTTAAAGGATGTATAGCTGGTGTTTTCTTCTGCGAAATAACTTTCTAGTTCAAACAATGTATTTAACATAATATTATCACTAGCCTGAGTTTGAATTTCATCCAAGTACTTTTTATTTTTCTCTAATCCATAGATTTTTTCGTACAGAAGCATCTTTTTTGATATACTCCATACCGACAGTCCTACTTCTGCTTCTATTTCTGTTAAAACATTTAATGCCAACTCATATTCCTGCAAAAAAAGGTGCTTTTCAAATTCAGTCTTTAACTCCACATATTTTTCGATTTTATAAATATATTTATTAAAAATTGACATATAATACTTTCTTAAAAAGTCAATTTGAATATCAGAATTTAATACTAATTTTTTACTACACATATCTTGAATGCTCTGCGGAAATAATATCTTATCCATACGTTTCTTCATAGATATGTTGTTATCAACCGTTCGCAAAATTCTTGATATATCGTCTTCCTCTGAGAAGAAGACTATTTTATAAAACTTATTTTTATAAGTTATTTTCTCTTTGGCAAAATCAAATAAATATTTTCTTCTATATTCTCTGTTCATCTGCGCATTCCCCATCTACACCGTAAAACATCTCATGTAAGATGCTATCGTTTCGTGTATCAATACCATTATTTTCCCCTACAGAAAAATATTACAATCAACAACTATTGTGATATTCTACCATATTTCAGCTCACTTTTCTATCCATAAAGCCTCGATTTTGCACGTTTTTTCGATATGTTTAATTTTAATTCTATTAAATCCTAAAACTGTAATCTATTTTCTTTATTCGCTTACGCCAACAATAAAATGCCCGGCAGCCACTCCAGGCACTTTATTCTTGTCACAAGTCGGCAGGAATAACTTATTAACTTATCTTTATTCAGTTGTCATCTCCGTCCCCTCTTACATTTCTCTGATTTCCTGCTCCATCACGATACCCGATTTAAACTGTATCATCAGCCGCTCCTTTGAAATCACCTTTATTTGGCTGATCAGCATCCGTACAAGACCATCGTCATATTCCACAAGCTGGCAGGAGGTATGGTTCGGGAACCGGTCCATCTCATTGCCCCGCTGTTCATAATTTTCCGCAAGCCGTCGCGACACGTTCTCCTTTTTCTGTGCTTCCTTCAGCTCATTGATTTCATCTGAAATCTTTCGATACCGTTCATCGAATTCATCTGTGTATGCCCCCTGTTTGGCATTTTCCATAACAAGGGCAACCATTTCATCCTGTTTCTTTTTGATTTTCTCATCATACTCGTCCGGTCCTTTTTTATAGCTGCCGATTACCCGGATGACATTCTGCCGGAAAGCATCTACAAAATCTCCATTATCGCCTGTAATTTTCTGCATGGCCTCCATGATGGCATTATGTAATGCCTCCTCTTCCAGTGTGGGGAAATCCTTGCATTTTTTCGTGCCATTCTCCAATCGGTTGGTGCAGCGCCAGACGATTTTCTTCTTCTCATTTCTCGACCAGGTGACACGACGGTAATCCCGGTCGCATTCCCCACAGATGACAATTCCCGTTAGTGCATACATGGATGAATATTTGCTTTGCTGGTTTTTCTTTCTGGATACTGCGGGCTTCCACATAGATGCACGGCGTGCTATTTCTTCCTGCACCTGATAAAAAAGCTCCTTGGAGATAATCGCTTCATGGTCATCCTCGACATAATACTGAGGGACAATTCCATTATTCATCACCTTCCGTTTTGTCAGGAAGTCTACTGTATATGTTTTCTGCAGCAGGGCATCTCCCATATACTTTTCATTGGACAGCATCCGGCGGACCACCGTTTCTTCCCATTTATCCAGTCCTGTTGCTGTTTTGATTCCCTGTGCTCCCAGATATCTTGCAATCTTCTCAGCAGATAAGCCCTCAAGGTAAAGCCGGAATACCAGTTTTACTACTTCCACTTCTTCCGGGACAATGACCAGCTCGCCTTCCGAGTTCTTTGTGTAGCCCATAAATTTATTATGGTTGACCATGACCTTGCCCTTTTCAAAGCGCCGTACAATCCCCCATTTTACGTTCTCACTGATGTTACGGCTCTCTTCCTGGGCCAGACTGCTCAGGATTGTAATCAGGATTTCTCCGGTGCCGTCCAGCGTATTGATATTTTCTTTTTCAAAGATTACCGCGATATTTTTCTCTTTCAGCTTCCGGATCGTCATCAGGGAGTCTACGGTGTTTCTTGCAAACCGGCTGACTGACTTTGTGATGATGATGTCGATTTTTCCATCCAGCGCATCCTTTATCATCGCATTGAAATCCGACCGTTTCTTCGTATTCGTGCCGCTTTTCCCGTCATCGGCATAAATACCTGCCAGAGTCCAGCTGTCCGTCCGTTTGATCTTTTCCGAATAATGCTCTACCTGTGCTTCATAGCTGCCATCCTGTTCATCAAGGTCTGTACTGACCCTGCAGTATGCCGCGATACGCAGGCGCTTTTCCACCAACGGAGTTGCACGGTCATATCCTGCTTCGCCGGTATAATGGCTATTTTCTTAGCTGTCATCGCCATTTTTCTCTCCTTTCCGATCCGCTGTGGGACCATAATAAACTGTAACACTGCTTCCATTGGAGAAAAACACTTTTGTTGAATTATCTTTATATACCACAATCTGCTGAATCAGTTCCCGGTACAGTTCCTCATCGAATTCTTTCAGATATGCCCTTCAGTGCCTCTTTCATCTTTTCCGTCTGCAGCTCCTCAGCCTGAATTTCCAGCGG